>Ga0325414_1008276_pt1 | contig 11025 bp, 9 predicted proteins | sample PopdelMetagenome_8_FD_206183 | JGI IMG/M metagenome (GOLD analysis project Ga0325414, IMG submission 206183) | Populus deltoides microbial communities from Bellville, Georgia, United States - Leaf-PdKOR-R3 | ecosystem: Host-associated > Plants > Phyllosphere > Phylloplane/Leaf | place: USA...
CATCTCTTTGTCCTTTCAATTTCAGTACTTCAACTCATCAATCAATTCTTTCATTTATGTGATAGGCCTGCATTTAAGATGAACATTTACCATAAATTAAAGGTATCTTATATTATTAGATATGTTAGTATAAAACATGCTTTAGTTAAGGAGTTATTGATACTTTAAGTGCAAAATAATGATATAGAACCTTGATAAAAATGCACTTTTAAGTACTAATCAGTAAACTACATTGCTGTTTGATTATTTTTCTAGGCCGAGTTTCTATTTGTTAGTCTTTTCTAAGGTCTAAGGTAGATCTCTCTTCATGAGTGAGTCTCTACCTCATCGAATTTAATCATAACCATTCTAGAGTTCAAACTTTAACATCACATTTATTTTACACCTTGTATCTTTAATACCTGAGGATGCACTCTATTGTATAGTTTTACACCCCATAGATATTAAAGTCTACATGTAAACTCTAAAAAATGATTGGTAAATGTTTTTGGATATTTTGGCCAAATCCAAAAGGATAATCATAAACTGGTCATGATATCCATTTTTTTGGATTTTTAAAACATGAGAAAGATGCAATGCTTTTTGTCTTTTTAAGAAAATATGCTTGGAAAATTTTTAGGATTCGACCGTATGCACGAAAACAAAAAAGATTTTTGTTTTTTTTTAAAGGGAAATTAGTTTAAAAGTTGTAAAATTTTTTTTGAATTTTTTTGAAATTGTTTTAGAAATATTTCGGAGAAAATCAAATATTTTAATACCAGATTTGTATCTTATAGTATAAATATACAACCTTATATTATGCAAAATCGGTAGGAAAAACATTTGAGAAAATCACAATTTTTTTGAAAGGATTTTGAATTTTTTAATATAATATTATAATATGTATTATATTATAAATAAATATTTATTAAATATATATGGAATGGGTCGACCCAACAACTAGGCCGGGTTCAGCCTAAGAAAGGCTTGGGCCAATCTCGGCCCAACATATCTTTTTTTGTTGTTTTTTGTTTTGGGCCGGACTTAACCCAACCATTTGAGTGGGCCAGATCAGGTTTGACCCATCTTCAGAGTTAATTAATTGCAGAACGTAACAATAGTTCATGTTCTGCATGCAATTTTACAGTTACAAACGGCGGGGAGAATTGGAATGTAACCTTATAGAGGGGAAGGAGCTTTTGTCACTGGCTTGACGTGTAGTAGGTGGAGGTGATGGTGGGAGAAATGGTGGCTTGAGTCAACTGGGGTGACTGCAGCTGGAAGAGGAAGAAACAACTCTACAGGAGAGAGAAAGGGTGCACCGGTGGCTCCTGGTGGCTGACAGGTGGTTGGGCTAGTTGCCTGTGGTGGAGCTGGTGATAGACAAGCTGATGGTGGCGTCGTTCGGTGGCTGGAACGACAGATAGAGAGGGAGAGAAAAAATGTGCAGAAACCGAGCAAAGGGTTGATTTTTAGCCAACTTTGGACCCCATTTTCTTCATGCTCAAGCCATGAAATCCACACCTAGTTATAGGGGAAGGAAAAGGGTAATCTTGTCTACACTAGGGAAAAATTCCGGCCCTTGGTTCAGCTCTAAAGGATCCTAACTATTGGCTCAAAGGAGGTACCATAAACTATCAAATTTGGCAGTTAAAGGCTATCTGAGTTGACCTTTTTAGGTCAGCGTCACGACTGTTATGTTGTTAATCAGCCTGAATGGATCATACGAGGTTCTAGAGAAATGTTAGGTGATCATTTGCATGCAAGGTTTGTTAAATTTGGTGAAGGTTAAAGGCATTAAATGCACGTGCAAAGTAGCCTCCTAGAGTTGTCATTTTAGAGAAAAAATGAGGAAGAAGATGAATAGTTACCAAAATGACACCGTTTTGGTAATGTTCACTTTAGTCCTTTGATTGCTAATTTGTATCCATTACACCCTATATTGGCTTCAAAATTTTAATTTTATGCTATTACATCCCTAGGAAAACTTTAATTTCAACCCTAGATTTGCACAACTTTTTCTCTTTGGTCATTGGTTTTGGATTTATGCAATTTGACCCTCGATTGACCATTAAACTTTCAATTTCTTTAATTCAACCCTTGATTTCAACCGATTGGGTCCCCATAATTCAACTTATTTTACAGATTCGTTCTTTGCTGTGAATTTCTTCAATTTGACCTGTAATTGAGTAAAAAACTTTAATTTTCTTGCGATTTTGCCCCTGATTTCAATCAATTAACTTGGTAAAAATTAAATTTGGTCTCTTAAAATTCTAATATACTCAATCAAGCCCAAATTGGGCTCCCAAACTTAATTTTTCACCAATTAAACCCCTAGTAAAATTAATTTGACCTATTTAAAGTGTAATTAAGTCTTTGCACCTAATTAAACCCTTCAATTGGACCTAAATTAATTCTTAAATATAATTAAAATTTAATTTGGGCCATGATCAAATTAAATTGACCTATTAAAAATTTAATTATGTTCTTAGAATTAATGTTTATGCATATTTGTCTAATAATCATTTAATTTGACCTTGAATTTGCATTGTTTTTTCATTTTTTGGTATAATAGGGTACAATTAAGCCTCAAATTTCCTCTAAAATTACAACTTGGTTTTAATGTATTTTTTGGAATCCTCTTTGGCCTATTTTCTTCACGTTGCTAGCCTTTATTTTATTTTGGAAGAAAAAGAAGTGAATTTGAGGAATAACCCAGAAATAGGTTATGACAAGAGTTGGGGCATTCGTCAACCCGAACAGTAGCACCAAGAATTCATAGTGCCCATAGCGGGTCCTGAATACAGTCTTCAGTACATCTGACTCCTTAATCTTCATCTAATAGGACCTCAAATCTATTCTTGAAAATACTCTAGCTCCCTTCAGTTTATCAAATAAATCATCTATCCGCGGTAACGGGTACTTATTTGTCATTGTTATTTTGTTCAGCTGACGATAGTCAATACAAAGTCTATGAGTTCCATCTTTCTTTCTCATAAATAAGACTGGTGCCCCCCATACTGAATTGCTAGGTCGTATAAACCCTTTGTCTAGCAAATCTTGTAGTTTGGTCCTTAGCTCATTCAGTTCTACCGGAGCCGTTCGATATGGTTGTTGAGCTATGGGTGGCACTTCTGGGAAAGTATTTATAGACACTTTTAGCTCTCACTCTAGGGGCAGTCCCGACAGTTCTTCGGGAAATACGTCTGGAAATTCCTTCACCATAGGAATATCATTCAATCGTGGACTTCCTCCACCAAAGTTTAAGATGTATGCGAGGTATCCCATACATCCTGTTCTCAGAAATTTCCAGGCTGTTACAAATATTAAGGTGATCGGGTTGGGAATCCTTTCTCATTCGAAAACCATCCTCCTATCCTCAGGTATTTGGAATGTAACAATTTTAGTATAGCAGTCTATCAGGGCCTTGTACTTACTCAACCAATCCATGCCTAGAATTATATCAAAATCATATAATTCTAAGGGTATCATGTCTATTTCTAGTTCATACCCAGCTAGACTAACCCCCACCCCCACATACATATTATTTGTTTCTACCATGTTCCCTATTGATGTTCTAATTACAAACCTTTTTTCTATTATTTTCACTCCCTTCCCTATTTTGGTAATGATTCTCTTAACAATAAATGAGTGGGTGGTACCTGGATCAAACAACATATGATATTAAAATTATTCATCTATAGCGTACTTGCCACTATGTCGGATGTAGCCCTAACCTCTTCCTGTGTTAGGTGAAAAACCCTCCCTAAGGTTCGATCATTCTATGCCCTTGATTTTCCTCAGTTGGAGTTTGCTTCAGATTGGAAAGATCTCACCGGCCTATTCATGCTGACAGACTGTTGGTGACTCTGGCTTGGCTATCTATAACTTTGTGTCTGTCCAGTGTTTCTGTTGGGGCACTTTTTATTATAATAGCCTCTTTCGTCACAGTAATGTCATCCTTGCCCTAGATACTGGTAGTTCCTCCATCTATGACCCTCCCCTCTACATACAAAACATCACTACGGGGAAACAGAGCAGTCTCCAGGGTGCCTCTGTTCGCACTTCATACAATGAGGGTAGTTCATATTCTTCCGATCACTAGTCCCCCTTGAAGGGTTTGCCTTCAAGTGAGTCTGTCAACTCATCATTTTCCCATTTAACTGGTGATGAAACGATACCGTTGATGTTCCTTTCTTCATGTACTGTTCAAACATTCCACTCTTTCCCTTCTTTGAAAGCGGCAGTCTGCTGATAAAATAACCTTCATCTCTCTTTTTACCTGTTCCTTGGTGTCCCTGCTGACTCTCACCAATACAAGTTTTTAAGGCTTGTGCCATCTCAATCAACTCTCTCACTGATTTGAATCGTAAGGTAATCAACCCTTGCCTCAATTCATGTCAGAACCCATTTCTCAGCCTCTCAATCATACGTTCTTCTGTGGGGACGTAATGCGGGGCAAACAGTGAAAGGTCATGAAATCTCCGCTCGTTCACCCTGTCTTAACGCCAAAAATTCTTATTCCTTATCCTTGTGATGGTATTTGGAATAGAACTAATTTTCAAACTCCATTTTGAAGTCACTCTAAGTCAAAGTTTCAATTGCACGCCTTAGTTGAATAGTTTCCCACCATGTCATGGTGTGGTCGGACAATAACTGAGTGGCACAGTTTACCTGCAAGCCCTCGGGTATGTTAATCTGGATCATAGTCTTCTCTACCTTCTTGATCCATCTCCCGGCTATCTCAGCATCTTGTTCCCTCATATATGGTTTGCAACCCAATTCCCTTATACTTTTGACCAACCATACAAGTAACACCATGTTGTTCGTGGTCACGATAATCCTTGGGGTGGCCTGTGGAACCTGTGTGGCCGGAATTGTCTGAGTTATCAAGCTAGCTAGGCCTTCCATCCCTTCCTTAACTTTTTGGACTAGGATTTCAGGATCAACATAAAGCGGGGGCATCCTTGTGGGAACGGTTAAGGGGTGTGCCTTTGATTCTTAACGTCCCACCCCTGTAGGGAGTACTTTCCCCGTCTGATTTGGTACCCGCTCTTCCTCAGCTTCTGCGGTTCTTCCCTAAAAGGGTTTAAATGATCTTACTGGAGCATGAGAAGTAGTATCATCCAATCGATCCTCATCCTGCCAGTCTTGGGCATTTCAGCCTCTACTCCTTCTTTCTATGGAGGGTGGCTCGGTTCGAATCCCCTGTCGTGTGCTCACCATCTAAAAATAGATCACAACAACATTATTATACTCGTTCCTCAGGATCCAAACCAGGGGCTCTGATACCAACTGTAATATCTCAATTTTTCATAGCTAAAATTGATGGTAAGAATATTTTTTTTGTAAGCCATTATGTTCTCGATGCTTTTCACAATAACATTCCAGGAATTGATAGATAGATTCCATTCATTAGTATGGCACAATACATATATAATATTGTAAATCAACATCTTCATAAAAAATGTTCATTACACATACTCACAACATCATATTTACATGTTCATAAGTCTACATTACATCCCATTTACATATTCATAAGTTTGCCTTTCTATTCTACTACTACTGTCATTACAAGCTTATACAAAAGTGTCGGACGACAGTAACACATTTAATACATTTGTTCATACAAAATACATAGTGACATAAACATGCGAATACATAGCTCTTTGCAAAAGATTCGGACCCGTGGAATGGGATCCTTACGCACCTCATTGGTGTGAAGTCCTTGCTACAGTACAAAATAATTACAAGAATTATAATCAACTAAAAAGAAGAAAATAAATAACTAAAAGAACATTATCAATATTTTCTATTTATAGTTCTTTCATTATTCCTTATATACATAACTCAATCCATATGGTTACATCAATTACCGAAACTAATTATAACTATCAAATCTGGTCATCCACCTCAGATGCCATTAGTCAAAGCTAATCATCGAATTCCACCTGACCATTACTCTAGGATGCCCCTAACCAAAACTAATCATAATACTCGTCTCGGTCATCCTACTAGGATGCCATTAGCCGAAGCTAATAATTAAACATAACCCGACCATCCATCTCGGGTGCCATTAGCCGAAGCTAATCATCAATTCAACCCGACCATCAATTTCAGATCCTATTAGCCGAAGCTAATCATTAATTCAATCAAACATTTCATAGACGGTTTAATATTCACCACAACACAATAATATATCTTCATAATGAAATCATTTTAGAAAATTAACATTATGCAAGAAGAAGGTGGAAACCACTTACATGTTTCCCTCGAGGGGTGCCCTTGTCTGGTTAAAGGTCTGATCTTGATCATACCACTTGACACATCAAATAATCATAATCAACATATTCGCATCAAGCAACCACATAACCATCATCATACATATTCCAAGAATACACATATTCATATTCAAGTGTTCCACACATTATATAATCATGCAATGAACATTATCATATCAAGACACTTCATTTTATTTTAAATGCGGCCACTCACGAACGTCCTAGCATTTAATTCTTAAGTTTTATAGTGAATTAGATGATAACAATGATGAAATCAGCACAAGCATTAAATTAGTTTTATTATGGAATTCATCAATAAACTAAGTTGCTGTTATCATAGAAAGTCGTTAGCAAAACTAGGTTGTTGGCGACACATAAATTATGAGTGAAAACTGGTTTGTTGGTGACACAAAAATCATCAACAATGATTGAGCTACGACTGTCGTATGAAATCTCCAGTGAATATCATCCCCTGCTAACTCAGAAATCGTTGATGGAAACTAAGTCACTGCCGATCCAGAAATCATCAACGCAATCAGTCATACGATTGATGGATGGAATCGTCAGCGCATTTGATCTTTTGTTTTGCTAAGGAATCGTTGACCAAACTGCATCGCTTCTGACCTAGAAATCATCAACGCAATTTAGTTCTGTGGCTGGCATTGGGATCGTCACCACGCATAATTTACTGTCAACTAAAAAATCATTGATGAAAACTACGTCGCTGCTGACCCAGAAATCATCAATGCAGTCTAGTTCACGACTGATGCCAGGATCGTCAGCGTACATAAGTTACTATCAATTCAGAAATTGTTGAAGAAAATTGTGTCTCTACCGACCTAGAAATCATCAATGTAAGTCGCTGCTGATTTAGAAATCATCAATGACAAATCGAGTCATTTCTGGTTTTGCCTTCTCCCTTGACTACGCATAAGGTCTACACTACGCCTTTTCCCCCTACACATATCCCAACCTAGATGAACATAGAACGTCACTAATCATACTCTATTTATCATACATTATCAAGCAACACAAAATAAAAATCTCTGCATGTACATTTATCAAGGTTTGTCCCAAATCATCATTTCCAAAACCGGCACCTAGCATTGCTACAATCATACATTTTTATGTTCTCAATTGTATCATGACAATGCACCAACACAACTAATAACAATTCTACAACATATAAGGGTTCTATTTCCATACCATCTCATGTCTTTCTAAGTCTGTTCATCATGCATAGTTTCCTTCATGATTTTCCCTTTCTTTTCTTTGACCGGACATTATTTTCCATTTTCTCCCTAGTTACACATGCAATTCATCATTTTTATCACAAGTAGATTCACAACAACATGCTACAATTATAACTTAATTCACTTGGTTCATAACCATGCAATTTCACCAATCATATAACAAAATCAAAGCACTAACTTCAACATGAATTTTGTTTCAGCTTAAACATCCTTCTCAGGGTTCAACAAGATCATAATTTTGCACATTCTTACATTTCATTTTCACAAAAGTCTTCAATTAAGTATGCACAATCAATACATTATCATGAATATGAATTTTATCTCAACTCAAATATGTTTCATAAGTTAAACAAGGTCATAACTTTCATATTTTATCATTTCATTTCATCCTTTTTCATTAACTCCCTTAGTCGGTCCTTAGTCAAGGTTTTGTTCATCATGTTCATTCATTTCTTTTTGTTAACATTTCTGGAATTATGTCCCCCCATTCAGCCTCATTTTCTTTAATCTCTCATCTAGTCCTCAATAATCATAGGTGCATGACCCTAGACTATTCTCTTGAAGTTTCCTCTCCTATCCTGAAATCTCTAAGAAACAAGTAGGAAAGTGGTGTTTTCTTCTTACCTTACAAGTTTAGGTAACCTTAGGAAAGGTTTTAGTAGTTTCTTCCTCCACCTTCTTTCGGTTTCTCCCTCCTTCCCTCTGCTTTTTCCCGCCGGTCCTCTAAACTCCCCCTTCTTTCATGTTTTTTGTTTTCTCTTTTTTTTTCTAACTCTCTTCACACTCAATAATCAAGGGAATTTGCATGCATGCTATCTTGGTTATGTTTTCTTTTTAGGGAGGGTGTTAACTGCAGTATTAGCTGCTGTCAATTCTAGAGGAGAGGAAAAGTCATCTCTTTCCTCCCTTGTATTTATTTCCCCCATAAATATGTGATGGGGGTGTTTAAGGGGTGTTCCACTTTGTTCTTGTTCCTTTTTAAGTTATCCTAAAACCGGTTTTCCCCTCTCCCAAATCCTCCCTAGAGTAGTCCGGTTTGCTCCCTTAGATTTTGTTTAGTATAGGTCTGCCTTTTACATAAATTTCATCAGGTTTTACATGAAGTGTAACAGGCTCTAGTCGATAACTTGGGATCTCCCATTATAGGAGAGACTCAACCAAATTTTGATAGATTTTACAATTTAAGATTTCTTAGTAGAATGTATATGTATGATGTGTGTGTGTGTGTGTGTGTGTGTATCTCACTCTAAAAGTTACAATATTTCATAAGACATTAAATATGATTATAAGTAAATATTTTTTTATAGGAGGATGTTACATTTTGTATCAAAACCCTGGCATGGATTCAGGAACTATTATGGAAATTAATGTATAAGGAATTATTTTAGGATGGTTAGTACGAGACAAGGTAGGAGGACAAATCTCTTTTCCGTGAGGAGGAGGGATCAAGATATATAGATCATGAAGAAAGTCAATGGGAGGATTCCCTTGCTGATATTGCCTCACATGTGCTATTAATTTCCATTCAGAGGAGATCAGATGAGTTTGTTGGACTCCTAGATGATACCATTTTTAGACAAGCTAGAGTATCGCAGCAAAAAAGGGCTGAACAACAGGGACATATAGTTGTGCCTCTACTAGTGGCACTTATAAGACCCTCTACTCCGTATGCTGACCCTATTTTTATTGCAAGGATAGCGAAGGCAGTGATGGAAAATATAGGTAATGCCCTGGCCTCTATACTCCTAGTAGCTCTAGTAATGCCACCAACTCCAGTGGTTATGAAACCTATAGATCATGTAGTTGCCTTAATATGGATTTTAAAGAGCATGAGAGAGATGGGCTGTGGACCTTTCTTGAGGGATCAAAAAGCAAAAATTATTGGCAGATGGATCAGAAAAATAGAGAAAAACCTAATTCAGACAAAGGTGCTAGATTAATTAAGAGTGGATTGTGCCACTTAAGTGTTATCCAATAGAGCCATGAGGTTATGGATATGGGAAAATTTTAAAGTTGAATTTGATAATTAGTTCTACTCATGGTATCACCGTAAAATGAAGGAACATGAGTTCTTAGTATTGAGGCAAGATGATATGTCTGTGTTGGAGTCTGAGAGGAGGTTCAATGACCTCTCAATGTTTGCCTCACATCATGTGCCTACTAGCAGTGCATGATAGAAAAATTTAGAGATGGACTCAGGCATGAATTGAAATAGGGATTGATAGCCCTACAATTCAGGATGATGAAGGATTTGACAAAGGCAACCTAGGCTTTTGAGGTGTGCATTGTTGAGGGTCAACAGGACCAACCAGGTGGTGGAAAAAGAAATGAGGTTGACTATTCCATGGGTAAACCTCCCAAGCTTTCTTTTTTAAGAAGGGAAAAGCAAACAATATAACCTGTTTAAGAAGAGAGTAGGGGACATCAGTCAAAGCATGTCAGCTGTTGGATTTTATCAGAGTATAGATGGAGGGTCAACTGATGGATAGTCAAATGCTAAAGGTAGTTGTAATGTAGCATCCCCATATCCGGGATAAAGCAATGATCTCATGTTAACCGATAAACAGAGTGATTAAATTTTTTTTTCTATATCTATTCATGGTGTTTGTATTAAAGTCTACCGAAATTTTAACGGAGTCTCCTTTCTACCTGGAGGTCCCAAGTTATCGACACACGACCTGTTTACATTTCTAATATACCACATCTCCTAACTCAATTCAACCTAATCATCCTGGGTCTTAATCCCACAAACATCATCATTCATATCAACCACAATGTTTATGATATACATTGTACAACAATTATCATCATGGATGGATAAAGGTATAAACATGCATACATGGAACATGGTTATACAAACTACATAATTAAATTCATCTATTCAAGTTTAAACATTAATTATACAAATTGAGTTATATAAAAGTTGTAATATTACCAAAAATAAGGGTATACTCCCTAGAACCTAAATTCCAAAAAGTGAACCTAAGCTAGAATCTACTCCTGTCGTGCATGCGATGGCCCTGAAAACAAAATACATATTATTGAAATATGAATATCACAATAATATAGCAATACAAATATCCAGCAATTTAAAAAGGCAAACATGCATTCATATTTTATTCACTTCTCCCTTTTGGTTTTCATTGGAAACTCTTTCTCCTTCAACTACTAAAAACCTTTTTCTCTTCCATTATCAACCTCCATTTAAGATCTCATAAGACCACCCATGATTATTTTCGCTTAACACATTACCGATACCAATTTCATTGTTATCATCATCACCCCGTAAGAGTCGATGAAAGGTGATCCGGACCCGGGATCCTAACATAAACTAAATGTATGCTAGTCAATACATCTTGATCCCCTTACTCGAGATCCTAACATACACTACATGTATGTTAGTCAATACATGCTGATCCCTTTACCCGGGATCCTAACATACATTAAATGTATGCTAGCTAATACATCTTGATCCCCTTACCCGGGATCCTAACATACACTAAATGTAT
>Ga0325414_1008281_pt1 | contig 11022 bp, 7 predicted proteins | sample PopdelMetagenome_8_FD_206183 | JGI IMG/M metagenome (GOLD analysis project Ga0325414, IMG submission 206183) | Populus deltoides microbial communities from Bellville, Georgia, United States - Leaf-PdKOR-R3 | ecosystem: Host-associated > Plants > Phyllosphere > Phylloplane/Leaf | place: USA...
CATCAACTATGTCTCTTGCTTATGCTAAATAGTGTACGATGGGTGGGACAGGATGCAGGTTTGGATATTTGAACAAGAGAAGAAAAGAAATATGAAAATAAAACTAAATTCCTATGATACAATATGCACACAAACACGAGTGTGCATATAAGATACATACATGCAGTTCAAGGCCGAAAGAAGAAATGCACAAATGCACACAAGCATACATGCCACATTCAGGTGTTCAATTTAATGCATCTATTAGTGATGAACACCAACCAGCATCTGAAAAGGGGCATCAAGGTTAGCTGTTGGTGGAGGAACATGTCTTATGATGGCATCAAGCAATTGTGACATATTCTTCACATCAGCGGGAGGATCTTTGGTGAAGGAGGAGGATGCCCATCCTTCTTTAGCAGAAGCATAAAGAACAGGAAAATCCAACTGCTCCTCTAAAGCAAAAGGAAGTTATTAAATTGAGAGTTCATTCCACTGTATCAATCAAGATGGTGAAAAAATCATTTAAGTTTTCAGTTTCCCATTTTTCTTTCACCTGTAGCTCCAAGATTTGCAAACAGATCGAATACTAAGCTCTCAACTTCATTGCACCTCTCCTCAGAAACTGCACAAATGAGGACCAATAACATGAGAATCCATTTGCTAGTTAGAAGGTTTTGTATAAAAAAACACAAAAGGATCAACACTGTGTGTAAGCAATAGATAAGCAGCTTGAAACTTTAAGTTTGCTTCTGATTCCCTATTTAAAAACTCCCATTACATGATGGAAAGATCATGTAACAGCAAAACAATCAACTTTTCATAAAATGAAATCTTAAAAAGAATTCAATCTAACCTGCAGGTCGATCTACTTTGTTCAAAAGTAGAATAGGACGTAGACCGTACTTCAACGCTTTAGCAAGAACAAATTTTGTCTGTGCAAGTGGACCTTCACCCGCATCTACAACTAAAATTGCTCCTTCAACCATCCCAACAACCCGCTCAACCTATTATCATCAGAACTTATGAATAAGTAAGATACAATACACATGAAAAATAGCATAATTGACTTCTAAAATAAAATCAATCCTTCTATAACAACACTAATTCTATTGTATTTAACTCCTGAGAACCCAACAATAGTCCTAAAAATAAAACCAAAAGAAGGCATACCTCTCCACCAAAATCAGCATGTCCCGGTGTATCGACCATGTTTAGCTCATTCTCCTTCCATGAAATTGCTGTAACCTGCAAACAACAATTCCTTCATCAGAAACAAACATCAAATACGAAAGACTTCCACTTCACTGACAGTTCAAAACTAGAGGTACCTAACAAGCATAAAACTAAACAAATTGCATAAATCTTATTACATAGACAACAATACTGAAGAAAAATATCTTCAAAAAAAGGATTTTTCTGAAAATAAAAATGTTACTGAACGAAAATACTGAATTGGGTAACAATTAAAAACAAAAAAATGAGTGACCTTTGAGGCTATAGTGATTCCTCTCTCACGTTCGAGGCTTATAGAATCCATGGCTCTCTCATGGGGTATATCAGCTCCACACTGCCTCAGCAACCGATCCATTAATGTTGTCTTCCCATGATCGACATGAGCTATGACAGCAACGTTTCTTAGTCTACTTGGATCCAAGGATGGATTTGGTGCTGTAGTGGCAGAGGTTGCGGAGGCGGTGGAGAGGAAGCGGGGGAAAAGGGTGGCGCGCGGGGAAAAGGGTTTTCTGGTGGTGGACCAGAGAGAACGGAGGAGTGGAGCTACCATTTGTTTGAGTAGTAAAGCGAGAAAAAAATGGTAAAACAGACACCGAGGTTTTGATGATGTCTTCGGTGCTTGAGATGTGGTTCTATGTAGGGTTTAAGAGTTGGGATTTTTTTTTTCCCAGGATTTTGAGACATGAAAGGCAGAAAGGGTTTTGGAGTACGGTTATTATTATTTTTTTTAACCACCTCAACTTTTTTTTTTTTCATTCAAGTCTTATTTTTTTTCATTTTTATCTTTTTTTTATTGGGTATTTTTACTTTCAATTTAATAATTATAGTGTGATTTTATAAAATTAATGTTTTGTAAATTATAAAATAATGTTTATAATTATAAATACACGGAGAAATAAAAAAAACAATTAAAAATACAATATAAAAGAAATATATAATCTACCATGGGATGCAATAATTACTTATAATTTTTTTTTGCCACTTGATTTGTTTGTTCTCAATTTAATACTTTAAAGTTGATATTTTAATTGAGATGGATATTTTGTTTCGGTTAATTTTATACAAGTTTCTTGTTATATTAATAATAAGTTTTAATATTAAATAATATTTGATTTGATAAAATAAAATAAAATTTTATTAACTCAAAATAATTAAAATTTTAAAAATCTAATTTTAAACTGAAACAAACAATTAATTTTCGTTTAAGAAATAATATTTTTATCTCAACTTCTTAATTATTATTTTTTTATTGGAATCAATATATTTATTATCATTTATTAACATATATAACTTTCAATTTATTTTATAAACACACTAAACTTTTTAATTTATAATTAAAATATTTTTTAATGGTAAAAAAAAATTATGCCCTTTTTGTTTTTTGCATTGAGAAAAAAAAAGTTTCTTCCCACAATGCAGCGCAGGATCAAACTAGTTTAAAATTAAAAAAAAAAAAAAAAAAGACATTGATGAATATATTTAAATACATTACATAGCATTTTCTTTCATTTAAAATGCATATTGCATTTTTTTTTTAAGGTAGAGGAAAAAATGCATTTTTAACTAAAGAAGAGGAAGCTTAGGAAACTGAGTTTTTTTTTTTTTTTTAGTCTTGATATTCGTTATTTTTTAAAATAATTTATATTTAAAAATATATTAAAATAGTATTTTTTTTATTTTTTAAAATTTATTTTTAATTTCAGTTAATATGATAAAAAAAATCAAAAAAAGTTTTTAAATACACTTGATAAACATTAGGGTCTCCCTAGATCTCGAATTCGATCTTCTCCTTTATAACAAAAAACAAAATATAGATTTCTCCCATGTTCTTGCCCTCTCTGAAGAAAAAACCTTCTGCTAATCCATTCAAAGAGAGCAAGATATTTGCAGTAATGCTTAGCACTTCAGTAAGATTTCTGGAGTGCAATATTTGCTGTATTGTCCACCACTCTCAACACAGCCTTCTTCTGCTGTGCATAATTCATGCTTTGGTGAGTTTGAGTCCCAGCTTCACATCCACTAGGGCATTTTCGTGTAGATTGGTAATAACATTTTAGAGATCATAATCTTATATAGTGTTTTGATGCACAAATTTTACCATCCAATACATGAAAGCAGAAATAGTAATACTTGATAGGAACATGTTGCATTACAAGAAAGCAATAAAGGCCCAGAGAGAACTGGCAAACAGAAATTCTATCATGACTCTACCAAGTCATACAGGCTCATGACTTGGCAGAGTCATGAAGATTTCATTTCACATGGAAGAAACTGATAGCTGAAATTTGATTTAGAGAAACACACATGGTGGCCTACGCTTCTGTCTCCTTTTCTTTGGCCTCGGAGGCTGCAAAACAACCTTGATTGCAGCATCAAAGACAGCCTTCACATTCTGGGAATCAGACATACAACATTAAGTTAAGCTACAGTTAAAGCTATCAATTATTAGTAGTCCTACAAGCGGCTACCTGCTAAAATCTGGAAACATTGGCCTATGAAGCAGTGTAAAGTTGTTCTTCCTAGACCGAAAAGCAAATAGTTGGCATTAATTATAACTTACTGAGTCCGTTGGGCTGTGAGTGCAAGGAAAATGACTTCTAACTGAATTTTAATTAAGGCCAGATTGATGGCTGAGAAGTGAGAGGAAAATTAAAGACAAGTGATACGGAAATCTTGAGTTGTTGGATAATAGACTTATTCTCTGACTTTTCATCAATTTGATGTAGTTAGAGTATGGCTCTATTCATAATTCGTATAGAAATGTTAGCTAGAGACATTTCTTCTCTTTGTACTATATCTAGAAAAGGCTAACACAACAGTTATCTAGAAATCGTAGTAGGTGGGCTAACCTGCTGAGTCTTGGAGCTGCACTCTATGTAGACAGCAGCACCAATCATCTTCTTTAGTTCCTCCCCCTGCTCAAAGTGAAAATTGTCGAGTTGATTCATAAAGTGGGGAAAAAACAGTTATTTTTATTCAATTGGTTGCAAGAAAGAAAACCAGTTTGTATGCAACTTGCCTGAGCAGTTGTGATTGGTGTAGCGCCGGGATGATCTATCAAATATTGCTTATCGTTTCGTAAATCTGCAGTCCATTACATCTTTCTGACATTAAATCCAACATGAGAAAAGAAAAAAACATAAAAGGTACTAAAATTGATCTTACCAAGTTTGGTTCCCACAAGCACGACTGGCACAGTTGGGGCATAATGCCTTAGTTCAGAAATCCACTGGGACCAAAAAAATGATAAAAAGAGAAAAACCAAATTAAAAAATTGATTTTTTTTAAAGAATCAAACTCAATCATCCAAACGTGCAAAACAGAATTGACAATGGTAAATCAAACCTTCTTGGCAATGTTCTCATAGCTAGCTTTGCTGATTAGAGAGAACGCCAATAAGAACACATCAGCACCTCTATAACTCAGAGGCCTCAACCTGTTATAATCCTCCTGTCCTGAATACACAAATTGAATAGACTTTAGTACCACCTGTTTTCAGAGATCTTCAGAATAGTTTAGTAATCTCTTGTTCTCTGCTTGAAAAGTTAATGGCAGCTACAAGAATTAAACCCCAGAAAACAAAGCAAACTAACCTGCAGTGTCCCATAATCCAAGGTTAACTGTGCTGCCATCAACCACCACATTAGCACTGAAGTTGTCAAACACTGTAGGCACATAATCCTATCAAAACAACACCAAAAAGGGTATAATCACAACACGAAACATGGAAATTCAAACATCATAATTACAAGTGTGAAGTCCATTCATGATAGGAAGAAGAAGAAGAAGAAGAAGAAGAAGGAGAAGCACGAGACATAATAATAATGTTTAATCCTTACAGTAGGGAAGGTGTTGCTAGTGTAAGAGATGAGCATGCATGTCTTGCCAACAGCTCCATCCCCAACAGTGACACACTTGATGAACCTAGCTGTGCTCATTTTCTGGGACTAGCTACCTGATCTCCTTGTTTTCTTCACCCACTTATTCCATTCATACAGGAAGGTAAAGGGTATAATCAAGGAGTATGTATCTTTTACCTACCTTTCACAAAGATCCAAAAAGACTCGAAAGAATGAGAGAGAGCGGATATGCTGTGTTGGGTTTGAAATTTGAATAGGAATGGAGGGGAGGGTAAGGTGAGGTAGGCTTTTAATAAGGTTGAGCAACTAAGCAGCACTACCCAACTTTAGCTGGACTTTCTTTGCTTTCACCATGATTGCACAAATGGCTTTCTGTTTCTTTAAGGGGAAGGCCGAGGGCTAAAGACACTAACAAAGGGAGTGTTTGGTGCTAGTGTTAGTTGGTTAAGTGTTGGACAAGGGAGTTATATTGAATCATGAATACTATGGAAAAATATACACACATTGCTTAGCTAGACAAATTATTATCATGAATGTAGGAATTAGAGTAAGATACAAAACCCCAAGTGAAAAAGCAAGTCCTATGGAGTCATTGGCCTATGGAGGCACGGGGCCTCCATGCCACCAAGTCGATCTTTAGACACTTCGTCTCTTGATTGAATGATTCGTCCATGACTCTTACGTGTGAGAGCTTCAGCTCGATTGTATGGAGAAATCAATGCACAGCAGGGTAACAGAGCAGACAGCAGAGGAGAGAGCCACCTTTTTGTGGGTGTCACCATTATTAGTGGACAAATTTATAACCAAGTGTGACAATGGGCTGGTCACTAGCATGCATTTGCACTCTAAAGCTTACTTTTGATAAACAAATAACATTTTCCATGGCATAATTAAGAAAATTGTGATACAAGCATCAACTAATTATGGAGAGATTTATCACATGAGAAATGCTTGCCCAATTATCCAGTGATTGTTTTAATTTGAACTGGATGGCAAGTGACTTTGTCCCTTATGATCCAAGATTTAAATGGTAAAATCTTGGTCTCTTCTTCCACGGATTTGCATGTATCTGATTTGAATATTATGGATGAACTATTCAAAGAAACTAAAAAAAAAATACCTAATTTCATGCGTATGTGGGGATTGAATTTTGAACTGGGGGAGTATGTAATGTTTGATGTTGTTTAATACATAGCAGGTGACAAGTTTTCCATAGCTATTTTTAGCACTGTGCTTTCTATTTGGGTAAATTTTTTTTAAAAATTAGCTTTGAAATTATTTTTTCATATTTTCAGATTATTTTGATGTTTTAGTATAAAAAATAATTTTTAAATAATAAAAAAATATATTATTTTAATATATTTTCAAATAAAAAACCTTTTAAAAACAATTACTATATTTTCAAATACAAATATATTAATTTGATGTGTTACTCAGGTAACAAGACTAGTCTTGATTTAAAAAATTTAATTATCCAACACTAGTTCGAGATTTCAGCCTATTTTTTCTTATGTAAGATACATAAAAGTTTCAGATAAATGTTGGGTAAGCAAATTGTTGTTATATTGCTTAATTAATTTAAGAAAATTGAAGTGATTTTTCCCCATGTAAGGTATATTAAATTCTATTTTAAAAAATAGGGAGACATGCCTTTTTCAGATGGAAAACTTGGTACTCTTTGCAAAAGATTAAAAAAGTAAAAGTAAAAGTAAAAATAATCTTGATTTTTTTTAATGTATATTTGTCTTAATAGATATCGCAATATAATCTAAAAGCTCCTAGTATTAAATTTTATTTTAAGCAAACTATATATTTTATTTTATCGTAAATAATATGTTCCCACACAACCAAAAAATTAGTAAATACAAACAGAAACATCGATAAAATGTTTCTGTCAGTAAATTGCAGTAAATTTTACTAATAGAATACTTCCTCGTTATATCTATCGATAAACACCGACGAAACTATTCTTTCGGTATGATGACATGTTATTTATACAACGTCATTACTGATGGTATTAATATTGTTGCTAAAATCCGTCCGTGAACCCGTCGGTAAATTGTTCCCTTCTCCCTGACATTATTCCCTATGTTAATTACAGAGGGTATCACCGACAGATTAATTTCGCTAGTATATTACAAAGAGCTCTGAAACTGTTCACTTCTTAATTGCACTATTCATGTTGTCAATTACATATGAGATAACCGACAGATTAATTCTGTAGGTATTTTCCACAGAGCTCTAAAATTGTTCGCTTCTCAATTGAATTGTTAATTATTGTTCTTTAAAGACATAATCACTGACGAATTGAAAAGTTATTGGTGATATTGGAGGGTTTCTGAAAATTTAAATTAAATATTACAGACGAAATCACCGATTGGTTGAAAAGTCGTTGGTGATATTTGGGGGGTTTCTGAAAATTTTTGATTAAATTAAATATTACAGACTAAATCACCGACGAATTGAAAAGTCGTTGGTGATATTTGAAGGGTTTCTGAAAATTTTCGATTAAAATTTAAATTTAAATTAAATAATATCAATAGAATCATCAATAAAATGATTAAAAATATTAATATTTAATTATCCATCAGTAAAACCATTGGTAAAATGCTCCTATAAAAAAACAAGAATCTCTCGTTTTATAATAGACGCGCCTCTTCTTCTTCTTCTTCTTCTTCTTTTCTTTCTTTAAAAAACACCAATGTCCTTTTCTTTTTTTCTCTTCTCTTCTCCTCCACGCGCATGTATTTTCTCCTCTCCTTTTCTTTTCTCTTCTCAATTATTTTAAATTAATATACTTTATGAATTTGTTGTTTTTTTCTTTTCTCTTCTCAACTTCACTCGCAATTAAACTAAGGTAAGATTTTTATTTTTTCTTCTTTTTTTGTGTTTTTTTTTTTGCATTATATTTGTTTTTTATTTTATTTTAAAATTTTCTTATTTTTAATAATTGTATGAATGTTGTTGTATAATTTGTTTTTATATGAGATCAATTTTGTTGGATTTGTTTTTCAATTCTTTTGTTCAATTTCAATTAAATTAATTTATTTGTTGCTGGATTATGGGTTATATATAGAACAGGTTTTCTAGGTTAGGTGAAAATATTTTTTAGTTGATTTATTTATTTTTTTATTGTTTATTTTTTAGTATTATTGAGAAGTACTATTTAATTTTCTACTTCTGTTAAATAGATATTTTTAAAATATTTTTAAATAATTACTGACAGTATTACCGACATATTAAGTTTGTCGATATATTTTAAAGAGTTGGAAAAAAATTACTATAAATATTATTGTCACTGTTTAATCACTAAAAGAATTGCATGTGGTATTTATGTCTATTATATGGCAAACTTTCTAGGAAAAATACCAACAAAATAAAACGGGTAAAAAAATAAATTTGACACACTTTCTCATTAGTAAATCCATTGGTAATAAAATTACCGAGGGACTCACCGACCCAAAAATTATCGATTAGAGTTTTACTAACAGAGCATTTTCATTTGTGAGCCTATTAATAAATTCATTGTCGATGAAATAATAGTATAAATACTAACAGAAAATTCCACTTATAAATCTAAGAATTCTACTAGTGCCAGTGGAGATTTTCTTTTATGAATAACAATATGAACATTTAAAATTTATTTTTAATAATCTAACTATACCATCAAAATTTAATTGCTTCTCGGTCTCTAATCTCTATATATATCTCTAGGGTAACACAAATTTTTTGTCTGACACTTTTGTGGTAAAATTCTCTCTTAATTCTTTTTACGGCTCGCAAAGCAAAGTAATTAGGTAATTAACTAGATGTAGTTGCCAATTAAAAATTTAGATTTTTTTTTTATTTTTAATTCTTTTAGTCTCATATTTCTGTGCCAATTAGAGATTGGTTCGGAGTGAACCCATCAAATTAACCAATCAGATTTTATAACTACGGATTCATGATTATGATGATAATTGACAAATAGGGTCTTGCCACGTGGTACTATATATTAAGCAATACTGGAAATTAAAAACAAATTTGTACATAAATTTTTTTTTTCCCTGTAAAGAGCTATTTATTTAATATAAGCCCATGTTGGCTCATTGAAGAATAATGCACTTTCCTTGAATGTCTAGATTATTTCTTAAATAGCCACATTATGATTAATACAGGCTTAATTAGATTTGAATTACCTATTATAAAACTACCTTTGCGACAGGTTTAGTATTAATTACTTATACTTCTTAATCTTCATATGAGCTACCTAAACCCTAATCAACCACTCTAAACTACATCCCTTTGTCTCTTTTACGGTGGCCTGCCATCTTTTCATGTGTGCCCTAGACAGATTAGACTACAATTTGTTCTTCATCTTCTTGTGTAACATATAGTATTATATATTTATACAAACATCTCGGTTTCACTTAGCCCACGCGCACACACAAGAAAAGAAAAGAATTCTTTACATGTAAGGCTTGATTTCCTTCCTTATTTCTATTCGTTAGTGTGCTAGGGCATGTATTGGTTCTTTTGGTGAATAGGGTATGTGTTGATTGGTTTGATTTCTTCGTTCTTTGATGCTATGCGCATGTTAATTTCATGAAAAAGAATTGTTCGTCTCTGCTATTGTTTTTGTGTGGTTTCTTGATATAGTGTTTGGTTTTTAAGGATGCAAAGAGGTAGAGACAGCAGCAACCGTGTCGCGATGCATCAGGCATGCGCATCGTGCAAGCATCAGCGAAAGAGGTGCGCGGAGGATTGCGTATTGGCACCATATTTTCCGGCGGAGAGAATGCAGGAGTTTCAAGCTGTCCATAAGGTTTTTGGAGTTAGCAATGTGATTAAATTAGTGAAAGATGTCGATAAAGAGAGACAGAAGGAGACGGCGGACTCGCTGGTGTGGGAGGCATCTTGCAGACAAGATGATCCCGTTTTAGGTTGTTATGGAAAGTTTAAGAAAATACAGGAAGAACTTGAGCTGTACAAAATGCAAACTCCATTGCCAAACCAAAACATATTAAGGCAGCGACAAGGCGGCGCAGCGTATAACAAACAGCCTCTGCTACTTGCATGGAATGCTACTCATGGGATAAATAATAGGGGGAACGGCATTGGAGGAGGATTGGCTAGCAACAACATGGCAAATTATGGCCATGACAATTCGAGTTTGATTGTTGATTCAGTCCCGCATAGTTATCCCTGGCAGTTTGTGCGCGGCCAAGACAAATCAAACCCAGAAAGAGATGCTACCTCTCTTCTTCTTCCAATCCAGCCTTCGCCGCCGCCGCATCCCTTTTCGGTCAATGGATTTAATCAACAACAATATTACCATCCAGGTAATTATCTATCTACACACATGCGTGTAAGCACGAGTGAGGACGCATGCATGCGTGCTCACACACAGGTATTTGGTGTAATTACTGTCAGCAAGTATTTTCTTGATCAGGAAATATGCATTTGTGGTTTATCCTCGTATTACTCTCTGAATCATTAGGGTTTCACTAATTAATTTCATAGTGATGAGATATGCATGCGCGCGAGTGATCCCTCGTGAAGCAGTCCTGAAGCGTTTGTGAACTTCTTTACCTTTTATGTTATTAATTCTTCGAGAAAAAACAAATATTTGGTCACATTTTGATTCTTACCGCTTGCAATTGTAAGCAAGCTTTCAAGATAAAACTTCATCAAAAGCACCACTAGAACAAAAACATAGTTCAAATACTTGTAACCCATGAATCTGAACACTTGTTTTGTAATTGAAACTTGAAAGTAATTAACAAGAGATTATATATGTTACATTACTGAATCCTTGTTAATTTCCAATTCCTCACTTTTCAAAGTTCCCACTCTACAATTCTATCCTCCTTTTTAGTCGCTTTTAATTAATTTAATATATTGAGAAGTGTGTGATAGTTTGGTAACTTTTGTTTTTAAATGTTGTTTTACTTGAAAAAACATCAAT
>Ga0325414_1008287_pt1 | contig 11019 bp, 8 predicted proteins | sample PopdelMetagenome_8_FD_206183 | JGI IMG/M metagenome (GOLD analysis project Ga0325414, IMG submission 206183) | Populus deltoides microbial communities from Bellville, Georgia, United States - Leaf-PdKOR-R3 | ecosystem: Host-associated > Plants > Phyllosphere > Phylloplane/Leaf | place: USA...
GGTAGATAAGGCTATGCAGGATTGTTTCTTGCTCCTCCATAGTATTGCACTATCATTAAGCAAGAAAGCATATCCTAAAATTGATTTGGATTGGTCGACATCTCCTTCCCAATCAGCATTAGAGTAACTAAACAATCGTAAGTCTTTCTTTGTTTGGTAACATAGCATGTAATTTGAAGTTCCTTTCAAATATTGTAGAATCCTTTTGATTGCTATCTAGTGTTTCTGATAAGGGTTGATTGATATTGGTTAACTAATCCAATGGCATAAGATATATCGGGATGTATGCATATCATTACATATATCAAACTACTGATGACACTAGCATAAGGTACTCTAGATATTTTCTCCTTTTCTTCTAGAGTTTTGGGACACATCACAACTCAAGCTTAAATTTTTATCAATAGGGGTGTCTATTGGTTTGCTATCTTGCATGTGATAGCACTCTAACATATTTTTGATGTAAGTCTCTTAAGTTAAACCCATAAGGCTTTTAGCGCGATCTCTTATGATTTTCACATCAAGAACATAGTTGGCTTCACCCATGTTCTTTCATTTTTAAGTTTGATGATAACCACTTTTTAGTAGTATCAATCATCTTTTTGTTATTTTTAGCTATTAAGATGTCGTCAACATATAAGGACAATATTATAAAACTATTGTTAGAACATTTTAAATGCACGCATTGTCTTTTTCCATCATTGTAAAACCATCTTTAAGGATAACTTGATGAAATTTGATGTTTTATTGTCTAGAAGCTTGTTTAAGATCATACATGGATCTTTTAAGCTTGCAAATTTTGCGTTCATATCCTTTAGTCTTGAATCCTAAAGGTTGATCCATATAGATCTCCTTATTTAGTTCTCCATTGAGAAATACAGTTCTAACATCCATTTGGTATAACTTTAGGTCTATATGTGCAACTATAGCTAAAATGAGACAAACTAAAATAATCCCCACAACAGGTGAGAATGTATCTCCATAATCAATTCCATCTTCTTGAGTATAGTCTTTCACTACCAGTCGAGCCTTATAACGTTTTATTGACCCATCTGTCTTACATTTAATTTTAGAACCTATTTATTTCCAATGCAACTTTGTCCTGATAGTAAATCAACCAAGTCCCAAACTTGATTAGTTTTCATCAACTCCATTTCTTCTTTCATAGCTTTAATCCATTATCTTGCTTTAAAACCAGATAGAGCATGATTGAATGTTTTAGGCTCCTCATCATCTTATAGAGAAATCATAAACGCAACCCCCTTAATCTCAAATCGATGATGAAGAATTGGTTCACGAATGTTTCTACGAGGTTGAGATTGCTTATGATCTTACTTCATGAGAGTAGGAATATACAAAATATTACTCCCACTATTTCTAGGAGGATTAAAAGTTTCTTTTAAGTTCTCTACTGAATAGCTTGTTGCATCATAATCTATATTTTCCATTTCAAATAATTAAAAATCTAAACCTCACTTGTCGTTGGAAAAACCTTTTCTAAGAATACAACATCACGCGATTCAAACTTCGTCACTCTTCCATTAGCTTTTTCACCAATAAATACAAATCCTTTGGAATATTTAAAATATGATATAAAGATACACTTCTTCCCCCTAGGACCAAGTTTCCCATATTCATGAAAAGTATTGTGAATATAAGTTGCACACCCTCATGGATGCAAATAACCTAAATTAGGTTTGGCGTCATTTCATAGTTCATACGGGGTGAATGAGACAGATTTAAAGGGCACACGATTAAGTATGTAAGCAACAGTTAACCATGCGTCTCCCCAAAAGGAAATTGGTAAGTTAGATTGCGCCATCATTGACCTAATCATGTCAAATAGGGTTTTAGTTCTCCTTTCTGCTACACCATTTTGTTGCGAAGTATAAGGAATAGTTAACTACCTAGCTATACCCTTTTCATCATAAATTTTTTTAAATTGTTCAGATAGATATTCACGTCCTCGATTAGTTCTTAAAGCTTTGATAGGCGCTTAGTTTATTCTCCACCAAATTGGTGTATCGAATGAAGCAATCCAATACTTCAGACTTATGTGAGATCAAATAAACATGACCAAACCGTGTGAAATCATCTATAAATGTGATGAAATAATTTCCTCCATGTCTTGCCCTCACATTTATTGGGCGACAAATTTCTGAATGAATAAGATGTAATGGACTACTAGCTCTTTTAGCTTTGTCAAATGGTAATCTAGTTGTTTTTCCAGTAAGGCAATGTTCACAAACAGACAATTTCTCTTTGTTAAGTGATTTTAAAAGACCAACTTTTGTCAATCTATGTAACTGATCTTGCTTAATGTGTTCTAATCTAGCATTCCAAGTTATGATATTATTATCATTAATAGTGCTGGAATTTTGAACAACATAAATTGAAGCATCATAATTAATAGTTATATTAACGGTGTCTAACACCATAAAACCATTTAATACGAAACCAAAACCATAAAAAATATTATCCAAATATATTTTTACACAACAACCAACAAACACAATATTAAAGCCCAATTGGAGTAAAGCAAGAATAGATACAAGATTTCATCGAACTTCTGGAGCATAGAGTACATCATGAAGATAAAAGTATGTGACCACCCCACAAATCTAGTTTGCAAGTACCGATCCCAAGCACAACAACGAAAGCATTATTCCCCATATATATTTATCTACTTCCCTTTGGAATTCGATGAAATTTCACAAAGGTTGTTCGATCCCTTGCTATATGGTCGGTTGCTCCTGAGTCTATAGTAGAAAGGAATATATTCAGCAAGCTTTCAACAACTGTTAACGTATAAGTTAGAGGGATGATTGTGGTTAAACATTACCTTTGGCTCAGTGCAATCACGAGTAAAGTGACCAGGTTTACCACAATTGAAACAATTCATATTCTTGTCTTTCTTACCGCCACATTTCTCATGCTTACGCTTATGTCCACTACAATTAGTTTATATTCCTCTCTTGCTATATTTGGGACCCTTACCCTTACCTTTACCTTTTTTATATTTAGAGTCATATGTTCCATGTATCTTAGTCTCAAATATAAAAGCCTCGTTTACAAGCTTCTCAATGTGAAATCGATCTTCTTTAAGCTCGACATGACGAGCAATATCATCAAATGTCTTGATGTTGTCATTGTGGGTAAGGTTAACACACTTGTGTTCTCAATTGCTTGACAAAGAGCAGATAACTGCTTAGACTTGTTGTTTATCAGTCATCTCATACCCAGCACCCCTTAATTCACTGATCATGTTAGACATGACTGTAAAATGTTGTCTCATCGTTTGATTTTGGCGCTTTTTGTAACCATCAAATTTGATGGTTAACTAACGAAGTCTAATAGTGGAGGTTCCTCCATATTGAATCTTTATTGCATCCCAAATAGATTAGGCTGAACGATACCTTTCAAAATGTAGCATTATATCATTTCTCATACTGCTCAACATCAGAATGCGAGCTACACGATCTTTGTGTTTATAGTTTTGATATGCTTCCATATCAAGCCTATGCTAAATAGTGTTTCCTTGCTCAGGTTCAGCCATTAGTTGTGTAATTGTTTTCAGCATTTCTTGCTCTTACAAGAAATACTCAATCTTACGATGCCAAACATCATAATTCTTTTCACTTAGTTTGTCTACATGGTTCAAATCAACAATAATACTCAGATACAACCATATTAAATGATATTGACATCAATTATAAATATTAGTATCTAGTATAATTTAAATAACATATATTGTCACTCCATTCTAAATTAAACAAATAATAATCTAACACATATAATAGAAATGAAAAGAATGTTAAACATTTAATCAATTTCCATTTGTATGGTCTAATTATCATTGAAAATTTAAATGAGTGCAAAATTATAGTTATTAGTTCAACTAACAACTCTCACTGATCAAGTTGTAGATATTATCATATACATGCATATAATGTAATTAAAACTTAAATGATATAAAATATGCAGTTCAAAATAAACAACCAATTACCTTAAAAAAACTGAAATAAAAAAATACAATATAAAGAATAATAAATTTTAGAATTATTTTATATTGTAGGTACATAAGTAGGGTCTCCAGTTACATCATCTACTTTATCAAAGTCATCTCCTCTAAGTTTATTCTGCTCAAACCATGAAATGAATTTAGCAGCAGCATCCAAACAACCTGCATTTCTTCTAGTGTGTCGTATACCCTTTTCGGTATACTAACATTCCCTCTCAAACAGCATTTCATCAGCAAGATTGTTGAAATCTAAGGATTCCATCCTATATTCCAACGATAGTCGCACTAACATCCATTTCTCAGGTAGAGAATTGAGAATGATTAACATTTGATGTTCCATGTAAAATTCGTAAACATCACTCATAGCCAATCTACTCGTCCAATGATACATTAATCAATGTGCTCTTGAAGTTTTTGAACAAGATTAATGTCATAACCAAATAAATGAACAATTTTTTGTTGTCTATCCACTACAACAAAATATTCCAAAAGAACATAAATATTATAATCAATATTTCATTAAGCCATGTATCATTTTATTTTTTTGTTAAAAGCTAAATTGACATCGGAATTAAACAATTTATATTAACAATGAATAAATTGGCACCACAATTAAGCAATTTATATTAACAATATATTAATTGCCTTATTGTTTTTAATATTTTATTTTATTCTTTTTTTAACTGTCAAATGGCAGTTACACATCTCTCAAATCAAGATGTGTTCTCATGGTTTTTTTTTTTCAATGGCCAAATGACAATTACACTTCTGCCAAACCAGATATGTTGTCACATTTCTTTTTTCAACTGCCAAATGGCAGTTTTTAATTAACTACTAGGATTGTAGTCAATTAGAAATGGAAATGACAGTTTCAATTTTCTATTTATCATTGCCATGGACATTCCATTACCAATTCATAGGATTAATTGGTAGTAGTTTTGTTTTTCTCGATTAACAAATAGCAGTGTAATTGCCATTTATTTTACATAAGGATATTTCTAATTAATGATAGAAAAGATAAAATCCTAACCAAATTACTTCATTCAAAATTTGTAAATCCAATACTTATTGGAAGCATTCTTTCAACACATAATTTACATAACATTTATATAGTAACATATGTATTGCATAAAAAAAATCAAAACCATGGCTTTAATACCAATGTAGAAATAAAAGGAAAACTTACTTATAAGAATTTGATTTCTTATCCCTGAATCAATTACTTCAATGCCATTTTAATTACTAGAACCAAAATGATATTCCACAATACGGATGTCTTCATAGATCTTGTCAAAATAATGTAGAGAGTCCAAGATGGGAGAAGAGAAAGAGAGAACTTTGTTCTTTTAACAAATGAAAAACTCATCTTTTCATATGGGTTATGTTCCTATTTACATAGGTAGAGAAAACGGTTATTTCCTTTTGTGACTCCTCTAAATACTTGGAATTGGTTCATTTTTTATGGACGGACCAGGCCTAACCCAATAACCAACACTTTTGGTGCTATTCCATCATCAATCTTATGGACTTCATTTACAGAGTTATGGTTGAGTTTTGTATTGCTCAGTTTTCACTTGTTAGACTATTAAAGCCTGATCTTAGTTTTTACCTTAGGGTTGGATTGCTGGTCTGACATTTAATATTTTAGGAACTCAAGCTTGAGCATGCATTGTAAAGCATAGTTTGTTTCTTTTATGACCTGTGAAGATGAAATATTGTTTTAGTCTTGCCACATATTGCACTAGTGTGTAAATGGAATCCTTGGAGTGCAAAATAAGGTAGGTTTCGCAATTTCCATATTTGCCATCGTTTTGTTTTCTTGAAATTGTGATATGTGTTTTATTCAGTTCTAGCAAGAGGTTTTCTGCTAGTTGTTTCTCTCCCCTGTCTTGCTAATGTTTCATCCCCTTGAAGTCCACCTGTCACTACCAAAAAACCAAAGAAAACCAATGGAATTACCGACGAAAATATTCCATCGGTAGTTATTACCGACAGACTAAATTCTGTCTCAAAATTTGTCAGTATATACCGACGAAAATATTCCATCGGTATATATCGACCATATCTCTGACGGACTATTTTTTCAAATGATTTTACCTACGGAATGACTGAGGGATTCAAACTGAGATAGTCGTACAATGACATGGCACTGTCACGGATGAAATCACCGATAAAATGTATCCGTCGGTGATTCCATTAGTAAAAACCATTATATACACCCCCTCTGCCGACACTCTCTTCCTTTGTTTCTCCTTCTTCTTTCCTATCCCACCTCTCCCCTCCCAAACTACAGCCAACCACCCATCCCAACTCTCCACTATTCTCAACACAAGCACTCAAGTTTCTAATACCTTGTACAATATCCGTTTCTTGTGGATTGTATATTTGTTTTTAAGTAAATCTATTCTTTTTAGTTTTAACATTTAAATGTGAATTTTATTGTTTTTTTAGTATATATATTTTGTTAACGTATGTACTTGTTTGATTGTTATTTGTCAAAGAAACTTGTAGTATGAATGTATAATTTTGTAATTATTTTAGATTTTGTCAAATTATATTTGTTTGTAAATTGTTGAAATTTTGTTGGTAGAGTTGAATAGGATGTTGCACCCCCGCGTCTTTCCGGTGAAGAATTGTTTGATGTTGTATCAGAGTACGGTGACATTGTGTTTGGTCTCCAATCAGGTAAGCAGAAGTTTCCTGGTTTTGGTTTGACCTATAATTGGGTGAAGCAAAGTATCTTTTAGGAGCTTCCTTATTGGAAGACCAATCTTCTCCACCATAACCTTGACGTCATGCACATTGAAAAGAACATGTTTGAGAACATTTTCAACACTGTCATGGATGTGATGGAGAAGACAAAGGACAACATCAAGTCTAGATTGGATGTAGCGTTGTTCTGTAACCGTAAAAATATGGAATTGGTTTGTGATGGGTCACGGGTTGCAAAACCAAGAGCAAACTTCGTGCTAGAGAAAAACGCATAACTACTAGTCTACAAATGGCTTAAGAGTCTGCGTTTCCCCGATGGACATGCCTCAAACATATCAAGGCTGGTTAATACGGAGGAATGCAGATTATATGGAATGAAGAGTCATGATTGCCATGTGTTTATGCAAACACTCATCCCATTAGCTTTTTGTGATTTGTTGCCAAAGGGGATATGGGATGCACTAACGGAGATCAGTCATTTCTTCAGAGATATATGCTCCAAGAAGTTAAATGTTGATCATATTGAAAGGTTTCAAAAGAATATCGTCGAGACAATATGCAAACTTGAGATGATATTCCCTTCATCATTTTTTGACTCAATGGAGCATCTACTCGTACATTTACCGTTTGAGGTAAAAGTTGGAGGACCAGTCCAGTATAGATAGATGTATCCATTCAAGAGGTTAGATATTACAGGAGCTATGTAATTCATAATTAAATGTTTTTATTTTTATTTTTTTAATTGATAATTTTTTATTAATTATATATATATATATGCAGGTATTTGTTCAATCTTAAAAAAAAAGGTTGTTCACAAGGCGCATGTTGAGGCGTCAATATGTGAGGCCTATATTGTTGAGGAGATCTCAATATTTATCTCATACTATTTCGAACCTCAATTAAGAACGAGGATCAACCATGTTCCACTGCATGATGATGGTGGTAAAGTGCCTTCAAGTGGGAACTTGTCAATATTCTTCAATCCTGGATGACCCACACCTAAAAATGCCATGAGGGGAAGATATTTGTCTGAAATAGAGTTCAGACAAGCACACAATTATGTCCTATTTAACTGTAATGAGCTGAGACCTTTTATTAAGTAAGTAGATATTTGACTTAAACTTTGTCAAGGGTGTATTATTTATGTTTTGTGATATATACCATAAACTCATATAATTTAGAACAACCTTGCAGGCAACATCGACGATACTTACTGCCCAATAACTCACAGCTGACCGAATCCCAGATCTTTTAATTACAAGATGAACAATTTGCCACATGGTTTAGAACACATGTAAGTCCTATCACAAACTCATTATCTCTTGCAATGTAATTAATTGTATGTCAATTTTACATAATATCCGTTTATTGATTATTGTTGTATTTAATTTACAAGGTTTATCAAATGGGAGGTAATGCTGCTATTTCATTGTCTCTACTAAGCCTGAGCCCTGAAAGAAAAGGCAAGTGCTATAACGGGTATTTTGTCAATGGATATGTCTTTTATACCGAAGAATACGGGCATGGAAGAAAGACATACAACAGCGGTGTTTATATTAAGGGATCGACTTCTAGTGAGTTTGAAGTTGACTACTACGGTAGATTGGAAGAGGTCATCGAACTGCAATATCATAGCGAGCAGAATATAGTGTTTTTTATTCAAATGTTATTGATATGACACAACTGACAGAGGAATCAGAGTAGATCCTCACTATAGTCTCGTTGAAATCAACTCAAAAGCTAAATATCGTAAGGTAAACAACGTCTTTGTTTTCGCAAAGCAATGCCAGCAAGTTTATTACACATACACCCCTTCCTTTAGAAAGGACCGATCAAGAGTTAATTGGTTATCCGTTTTAAAAACAAAACCCAAGGGTCGTGTCGAGGTTGTTCAGGATGAGAACGAAGACACAAGTGTGATAGATGAAGTCTTTCAAGCTAGTGAGTTGGTTGAACCATACCGAGTTGCTTCTTCGATTGACTTAGAAGAAAATTCAAATTTTCGTGTTTTCAACAATATTCTTATTGATGTTGATGTTGATGCAAAGGAGTTGAATGTTGTTCTGAGCTCTACTAGTGTACAAAAGAATGTTGTTGAAGAAGATGATAACGAAATTGAAGAGTACGATGAAGCTGATGATAACAATTCAATTGAGGACGAAGATGAAAATTATGACTAACTAAACATGTTCTAAAGCCTTATTTTTATAATGTAAGTATTTGGAACATGAAATATTTATTCTTCTTTAATGGCCAGCTCTTGTTATTGTGTTGCGTGTGCTGTAAGATTGTAATCAAGATTTTATGACACGGTTACACAAAAAAATAAGAAAAATTTACGGTTTCACCGACGGAATATAACCCGTCGGTATTTCACAGAGAGTTGAAAAAAATTACGGGAGTGTGCCACAATCACCGACAGCTTCACCGACGGACTATAACCCATCGGTATTTCATAGAGAGTTGAAAAAAATTACGGGAGTGTGCCATAATCACCGATGGAATTTTCGACGGTGTTACCGAAGTATATTACCGACGGACTTACTGACGGAATACCCACATCCTGAAGCGCACGCATGTGAGACACGTGTTCGTCATGCAAACATACCGACGGATCGAAAAGTCTGGCGGGATTTTTGAAATTTTTTGGTGCGCATATCAATTAATTACCGACGGAATTAACGACGGAATTTAATGCCAACGACAACAATTAATGTCCGTCAGTAATTCTATCGGAAAAATTTTCATATAAAACACCCCCTTCCCCCCATTTGGTTCATTTTTTTTTCTCTCGGCTCACTATTCTCTTCTTCTCCATTTTTCTTCTCCTCTCCAGTTGCATTTGCCTTTTTGAAGAGATTTTCTTATTTTGGTGGTAGTTTTAAAAGGTATGTATTCTTTTTTCGTTATCTTTGTATTTTTTTAATTTAATCATGATTATTTTTTTTTGGTGTTCTTCGTTTTTTATATTGTTTATAGATAAAATCTTAAATTCAACACATTATTAAGGTAAGCATTTTTTATTCCCAAATTTATTTTGAATTGATATAGTGTTTTTTAGTTTTGTGTATTGTTTGTTTTGTGTTTAGGTTGTTTTGTATAGTGTTTTTTAGTTTTTTCATTTTATTTATTAATTTTATGATATTATTTTTTGTATTGCTATAATTGTTATTGTTGAATTTATATTTTAAATGTTAATTTATATATAGAATTACATTTAATTAGTTTATCTTAATTTAGGATATTATATTTGTATTGCTATAATTGTTATTGTTGAATTTATGTTTTAAATGTTAATTGAAATATAGAATTAAATTTAATTAGTTGAAATTGATTCTTTTACTTGAATTTCGTTATATGATGTTATTGAATAAGATGTTTTGTGTTGATGATGATGAGTTGGGTTGAGATCCAGGATGATTGGATCGGGATGTGAAATAAAATTGGAAATGTAATATGATTTTGTCAATAACTTGGGACCCTCTAGTATAGGACTCTCCAGTATAGGGGAGACTCTGTCGATTTTTTTTAAATAATCAAAGTTAATTATGTAATTATTCGTATAAATTTGTGTAAATGCATAAAATAAAATCTACAGCACGTCGTCAGAAGACGGTTGCAGCTAGTTCTTCTAGTAGCGAGGAGGACGTATCCTTAGGTGCTGATCACGGTAAGGAATCTACGCCAACTTGTGATGCTGCCTTTTCTAGCGCGGTTTCACAGCACAGAAGCGATGTGCCTTCACAGCGGGGTCAATTCACCCGCAAGTACCAGGCACAATGGAAGAAAGACCTCTTAATGTATGTTTGTTTAGGTTTTACTATATATATATATATATATATAACATAATTTATGAATAACTAATTAATATTATTACTTTTATTTAATTTCAGGTTCACAAACATTGAGGCTGCAAGGGCTATAACATTGGCGTTTAAATCGTCGATGGAGATTCCATTGTTTCAATGAAGCCAGGTTTCCAAACATCCTGAGTGGAAACCTAATATCGATGCATGGTTTAAGAGATTTCAGGTCGGTGTTAATTTTTAATTTTCAGCTTATTTTTAATAAATAATTTTTATAATTTTATATCTTGTAATATCTTTATTTTATATGAATTATTTATATACACAGAACAAATTTGAGTGGGATAGGGCAAACAACAATGTTGTGAGGAGGGTATGGGAGAATCACGCGGCAACTAGGTAACATCGAAAATAATATTTATTTTTGTTTTATAATTTTATGTTTTAAATTCTAATTTGTTACTATGGAAGTAGGTTGCG
>Ga0325414_1008289_pt1 | contig 11019 bp, 4 predicted proteins | sample PopdelMetagenome_8_FD_206183 | JGI IMG/M metagenome (GOLD analysis project Ga0325414, IMG submission 206183) | Populus deltoides microbial communities from Bellville, Georgia, United States - Leaf-PdKOR-R3 | ecosystem: Host-associated > Plants > Phyllosphere > Phylloplane/Leaf | place: USA...
GAATTTACGAGTATTTTACTTTTTATAATCAGACTTTAATAGCCAAGCGATGAGTATCTCCTCTAACATCGATCTTTCTCGTATTAAATTAAATGTAAATTATATGTGTATTCAAGAAAAAGATCAGGTTCGACAAAAAAAAAAAAAAAACCATATTGATCTAAGAATAAATAATTTGAAATTGAGAAAAAAACCTACAGAAGGAAAAAAAAAAAAAAGAGCTGCAATCGTTAGCTATGTTATAAATGAGAAATATTGAAACATTTAGGAAAAGATATTATAAAAGGTTTTTTCTTAAAAAGACTAAAAGAAATGAAGAAAAATCAAATAAATGTATTTCTATACGACTCAAACTTGAGTTATTTGTTTTTTTTATTATTAGCTTTATCTTAAAATTAAGGGTGAGCAAAAAAACTAAAAAATCGACTAAATCGAGAAAATTGAAAAAAAAATAATCGAGAAAACCGAATTATAAAAAAACATATTAAAATTTTAAAAAAACCGGCTGGTTTGGTTCGGTTTCAGTTTTATAAGTAAAAAACCAAACCAAATCGAGCCCAAACCAGGAAAAAACCAAGAAAACCGAGCCAAACCAGAAAAATCAAGCCAAACCAGTTTTTGTCCTAAAAAACCGAGATAAACCGAAACCGGTCGATCTGAACCGGTTAAAAAATTTTCAGTTTAATTACTTTTTTTTATAAAAACCAAACCGAAAATGATTACCCCTATCTAAAATTATACCATTAACAATTCATGTACATACATAATCATGAGATATATAGTAGAGTTACTTGAGTAAATGTATTCTTTCACTAACAATTATCGAATTTCATCCATCACGGCTTGTAAACTTAGTAATCAATGATCTAATTCAAACCAAGTTTTTTTAAAACTATTTTGAAAATTGAGTCCATTAAATATTATTAACAAAATAAACTAAACCATGATGACCTAACAATTCAATTGTAATCTGTCAATTCAGCTAAGATCAACTTCAATAAATTTTTTATTATTTATAGCGTATTAGTTAATTTTTTAATTAAAAAAATATTATTTTAAAATATAGTTATGAATTGGCCAAATAAAAACACGATTTGAGTTTTTTTATTGATCAGAGCTTGTTTAAGAGTGTGGTTGCGGTTTCTTTTCAAAATGTTTTTTGTGCTGAAATACATTAAAATGATTTTTTTTATTTTAAAAAAATTATTTTTAAGATCAGCACATCAAAACGATCTAAAATACATAAAAAATTAATTTTTAATAAAAAATAAATAAAATTTTAAAAAATATATTTACATCCCATTCCCAATGAGAGTCTGAATCAGAATCGTATCAATAACCATTCATAAAAAATATAAAAAAAATAAAAGAAAAGGGTGGGCTAGCAAGGCACAACACTGGTCATGGAATTTGGTTTAAAGCCCAACAGCAAAATGTGGGCTGACATACAAAACATGTTCCGCAGAATGTGGGCTAAAGCATGACTCGCTTCTTACCGCTGGAAGAACATGGTCCGTCAAACAAAAAATTCTGAACATGATAATACCTCATCAGATACCCGAAAGGACGTCATACATAAAATAATGTGGTTTGTTTTCGTTGATATTAATTCAGAATTCATGATTTTATTAAATAAAAATAAGGAATATCCATGAAAAATAATCTTAGAGGCTAGGATTTCAAACATCTAATGATAGACAGAAATCTCTCGTTGCACTACAATTTGAAGTTAGACTCTTGATAGAGCAAGCTCTCTATACTTAGAGCATACTTGTAATTGCGTTTTTATTTAAAAATTTATTTTTATATCAGAATATTAAAATTATAAAAAAAACATTTTAAAAAATAATTACTTTTAAAAATATTGTTGGACCAAATAACAAATAAAATTTATACTCCGTGGACGATCTTACATCCACAGCATGCAAAGCTCGCGTGGCTTGCATAGGATTTCTAAAAAGCCAATCATCTACTTTCTCTTTTGCATTGTTTTGAAATCTTAGGTACCTGGACTGGTAGGGTAAAAAACATAAAAAAAAAAAAAATTAACTGGCTTAATAAAAAATTCATGTTGTTCAGGTGATTGGGTATGCTGGCATAGTTATCAAATCTCAATCCCGGGTTGATCTAGTTAAGAAATTAGACCACGAGTTAGTTCGGAAAAATTATTGTAATTGTGATAAAAATTATTTTTTAAAGTTATTTTCATTTAAAAATATATTAAATTTTTTTTTATTTTTACATTAATATATCAAAATCATTTTAAAAAATATTTTTTAAAAAAACACTATTTAATTAAAAATAAAATAAATTTTATACTCGATGGACCATTCTATTGTGTATTGTTTTGAAATCTAAGGTGAACTATGGAGTTCACCATCTCGGAGCTAGACTGATACACGTTAATATATATATATATTCAATTGGCTTAATAAAATATTCCCTTAAAAAAAAAGATAAAGAAAAACAGATTGTATTTATATGAAAAAAATATAAAATGAACTGGAGAACTGTAGTTTTTTCCTCTGATTTACTATATTGCTTCTGGTGAGATCATTGACCAGTGAAGTGAAATTGGATTATATCGTTAAAAAAAAAAAAAAATACTGCAACAACTTAAAAAGGCGTGGGATCTGTTTAATTATTTACATTAACAGTAAATTCTATTCATAATATTATTTTAATCATTAAGTAATTAGTTGATTTTATGCTTTGCTTGGCTATCGTGTGGCGCTAACGCTGAGAAGGTCGCTAGTTCGATTCTAGGATATCGGCCCAGGCATGCGGCCCTGCCTCGGGCCCATACCCTTGATTGTATTCTATCATTCACTGTGGTCTTTTTGTTGATTTTTATATTCTACTGCTCTGTTAATTGTAAATTAATTTTTTTAATTATGTGATAACATAAAAAATATTAAATTAAGTGAAATTTATAATGGATCACGAGTTATCTAAATACTAATTAAAGAGTTATGCTTTGATTTTTCAAGTTTGAACCAGAATTTTTTTTATTTATCTTTTGTTTTTTAATTTTATCATTTAATGCATGTTTTTTTTATTTTTTGATATTGGGTTGATGACATAGCAATTTTTTTTTATCATGCATGGAAATAAAAAAATAATAATTCGATGAAGTGAAATTTTTAAATTAAATTTTAGGTTTCATAATTTAACTAAATAATAATCAAAAGAGTCAGGTTATAAATTTTTAAATTTGAACCGTTACACCTAGTTTGATGAAAATGCCAAAATTATTTTGATGGTCTATATATAATTTTTTTCATGTTATAAAAACTCACGGGTTCACCCCGAAATGAATACACGACCAATAAACCAGTATATTTCCACGTGTATATATATTCAGATACCATCTATTTAAAAATATTGCATTTTACTCTTTCACTAGCCAATGTCGAAAAAAATAATAGCAATATCTAACAGTGTAGTGAGACGATTACAATTTATAAAATCCAGCCACGTAATTTTATTTGTCATGTTATTTTGGTTTTCCATGTAAATTTGTTATTGCTATGGATAAGTTTGTTCATTGAACATATAACATTATTTTATGAGTCGAATCTCAAGCTTTTAATGATTCAGAATAATTTTTTTTTGTAGTTTTTATCCGGATATTCTCACACTCTTTTAAAAAATAAGACTAATTTCGTTCAGGATTTATAACCGTCCCTCCCAATAAATGCGTTTTCTAGATATCGAACTTGTATTCTCACCCTTATAGGGATATAACAGTCCTTTAACTGCTAAACAAACACTTCATTAATTTGATCCAAAACAACTGGTTACAAACGGGTTCGCAGCTGTCCTTTTTAATAAATACGTTTTCTGAAAATCAAACTTGTATTCTTATCTTTATAGAAATATAGTAATGACTTAATCGGTAGGCCATTATCTTTATAGAAATATAGTAATGACTTAATCGGTAGACCAATACTTCATTAATATGATTTAGAAGAACATGTTACAACTAAATCATATAAAAAATCCATACTACTTGTTTACGAACTAATGAGGTAAAATTAAATCTAAAAAGAGAACTAATAATTCCAAATGACCACTTTTATATATATAAAAAAAGCTTATAACTTCCGGCTCGATTATTAATTCGCGCCCATATTCTCAAATTTAACATGGAAGCTCTGAAGGCCTGATTTTATTAAGAAAATTAGTTGCTGTAACTAGTCAAGATCATAAATGCTTTCAGACTAGGTTTGAAAAATTATGGTCGAGTCAATATCAAATTAATTTTTTATTTATTAAAGATGTCTTACTTGAAGAATGTTTTGTTGAACATTTTGATACTGTATCATGATTTTTTATTAAGAAGATTTTGTCACACAAATAATCTAATTATTTATATTATTTTATTTTTCAATCTAGAAATTTTATTTTTTTCTAGTTTTATTCTTCTATTCAATATTATTAACTTTTATAGTTTTTTTGACGTGAAGGGAATAATTTTTCCCAACTGAAACCAGTCACGGCCCGGTGCAGTCAATGGGCTTATAAATACAGACCCAACTACCAAGAAAGGAAAAGAAAAGATTAGAGAGTGATAATCAGACACGTTCTATCACCGGAACTGACCGGTTTCATTTTAGGTGGCTTCAAAATCATGGACCAGAAAATCTATTCATATCTCGCTTTCGAATCAAAAGTCACGTTCCCTCCGTCCACTCGAACATTTCGGCTGTTCACACAGAGAAAATCCAACGCCCACCGTTCACCTCCTCAAATAGAACGTGGGTTTGGTTCGAAACATCACAAAATTAACTAACAAGTGACCGAGAGAAAGCGAGAGAATCCAAATAAATAAAATAAAACATAAAATCCGAAGGCTTTTTTAGGATTCGATTTGCAATTGCTGTGCGGTACAGTGCGATTTGTGTTTTTTTTCGAATAATAAATTTTAAAATATTTTAATTCATCATGATTTTATACGTATTTTTCTTAAAACTTTATCGATAAAAAATTGTAAATTATCCTTCAACTTGAAATTACAAACCAAACATATAAACACTGTACAAGATATTTTTACAGAAATATTCCTTAATAAAAAATAATATTTTTTTTTGAATTTTTAATATATCACATTAAAAATATAAAAAAATAAGGACACACAATTAAAAAAACAATTAAAAAAAACAATCTTAAGCCACGTTATCAAAGGAAACCTTAATCGAACCAAGACAACCGAATCTCTGTGACATTTTCTCGAAATAGAAAAAAAAAAAAAACACAGAAAAGTCAAAATCGTGTTAGTGTGGTTTTGTCGATAATTTCGTAGTTAAAAGAAAATAAAAAAGAAGATGAGAATATGCCATTGATATGTACCAGTCAGACATTCTCAGATGCCAAGTCGGTTAAGACATTATCAGCTCTCTTCATATTTTTATTTTGCTTCACCTGCACGCTTCTCTCATCTCCCTCCCTCCCTCTCTCAGGTATTTGTAATCTCTCCTCTTTCTCTTTATTCAAGAATTTATGTTTGTAACTGAATTTAATCGAAGATTTTTTTTCTCGTTCTGTTCATAGTCCTCCTATATTCATTTTGAGGTAAAAACCCTAAGTTTTCTGTTTGGTTGCAGAGTAAAATTAGAGATTGAGGTTCATTGTACAATTAGAACTTTGTTTTGTTCTTTCTCAGTATCCAAACTGTTTTTTATTTTTTGTGTTTTTCTGGTGTTTCTTGAGGTTGTGTTGCGTCCTAGGATTGTTTCCTTAATCTTTAATGTTTTTTTTTGTTTAATTTTTAATCAGGATCGTGAAGCTGGTTTTGTGTCATCAAGTTGTTGTTAGTTTGAATTAAATTTGAGAAGAGTGAATTACTGGGAGATTGTGTGATGGGCTCGGATAAGCAGACCACTGGTTTATTAGAAACCCTTAGAATGGAGAGGGTGAGGACTATTTTGACGCATACATATCCTTACCCGCACGAGCATTCGCGGCACGCAATCATTGCTGTTGTTGTGGGTTGTTTGTTTTTCATTTCTTCGGACAACATGCACACTCTCATAGAAAAATTGGACAATAATATTAAGTGGTGGTCTATGTATGCTTGCCTCCTTGGTTTCTTCTATTTCTTCTCGTCGCCATTTTTGGGGAAGACAATCAAACCTAGCTATTCAAATTTCAGTCGGTGGTAAGTGCTCTTGATCATGGAACCTTTGTTCTTTGTTTTGTAGAAATGTGCTTATCTAGTAGCTTAACAACCACAACAATTGAAATGTTGATAGTTTGTAGCATTTACTTTACAGGTATATAGCTTGGATTTTAGTTGCAACTCTGTATCATCTTCCTAGTTTTCAGTCGATGGGAGTAGATATGAGGATGAATTTGTCATTGTTTTTGACAATATCCGTATCTTCAATTTTGTTTCTCCTTGTCTTCCACATTATTTTTATTGGCCTGTGGTATATTGGTCTCGTTTCTCGTGTTGCCGGAAGGAGGCCAGCGATCTTGACTATTCTCCAAAACTGCGCAGTAAGTGTATTTGGTACTTTGTCCATATCATGCATGTCTTTTTTCCTTTTAATATAGCTCTGACCTTTGTTTTCATGTGATTAATTTTTCAAACAGGTTCTCAGTGTAGCCTGCTGTGTGTTTTATAGCCACTGTGGTAACCTTGCCAATTTGAGAGATAGACCATCTCAAAGAAAGTATTCTAGTTGGTTTTCTTTTTGGAAGAAAGAAGAGAGAAGCACATGGCTTGCAAAATTCCTCCGAATGAATGAGTTAAAAGACCAGGTCTGCTCTTCTTGGTTTGCTCCAGTCGGGTCTGCTAGTGATTATCCACTTCTGTCCAAGTGGGTTCTTTATGGGGAAGTAAGACTATATTCAATTCCATCCTTTATACATCTTGAATGCATCACCCCCCCCATTTATCCTTCTATTTAACACTGTTATCTTGTGTTTTGCAGTTAGGTTGCAATGGAAGTGGATGCGCTGGTTCATCTGATGAAATTTCTCCCTTATATTCACTGTGGGCTACATTCATAGGTCTTTACATTGCCAATTATGTAGTTGAAAGGTCAACAGGGTGAGTGATGATCTTCAGATTAACTTTATGATGCATTAATTATCATTTATTGGCATGGAGGCAAGTTTTATTTTTCTTGATTGGATGGTCCTTTTTTATGGCGGTAAATCATATATAGGTTTTTACATTGCCAATTATGTAGGGGGTTAACAGAGTGAGTCATCTTTAGATTAACTTTTTGATGCATGTTATCTTCTATTGGTGTCGATGAGGATTTTAATTTCTTGACTGGATGCCCCTTTTTGGTGTTGGCAGATCATAACAATCTGACATGTTCTCTTCATCCATGTTTTGATTTATTTGTTTGGTTTATGGCCTATTTAGGAACTTCGCCTATTTAGGAACTTCCTGAGTTGGTAGCTTCAGTAGCCCTTTCTTTTTCTTCCTCTCTTCAATAAGGTGTGGACAAGTCATCCTGATGAGTTTCTAACCATGCTGCTACTTGTAGTTTTGACTTAGGTGCTAACTGCTTCATCGAGGTTCATTGTATTGTCTTTATGGTATTTTACATGCTCTTGAATAGTCATTTGAGAACCTTCCTATCATAATATTTCATAATGTTGGCCATTTGATAGTTGATTCTGCTCTTTTGGTATTCACAACGCTATCCTGCTTTATTTTTATTCTGATGAGCTTGCAGAGGAAGCCAAACCAACAATGATTTCATGATTCCATTATGTCTCACTCATTTTAGTAGCCATCATTCAGTTACACATTTCTATTTTTGAGAATTATTGTCCCATTACATGAATGAGTTGCATTTACTGTTTTTGGTAGTGCCACTATGATGTCTAGTTTCTCTTCCAAACTCATGGTTTTCTGCCTAACAGGTGGGCTCTTACTCACCCCTTGTCAGTGGAAGAGTATGAGAAGTCAAAGAAGAAACAAATGAAGCCTGATTTTTTGGACATGGTCCCTTGGTACTCTGGGTATGTGTTTCCATCTACGTTTTTTTTCTTGCTTGATGGGTTGGTAGTGGAGATGAGTTGAAAGAGACTTTTGAAATTCTTGCTCTCAATTTGTACTGGCTACATGTTTCAGAACATCTGCAGATCTGTTCAAGACAGCCTTTGACCTCTTGGTATCGGTAACTGTGTTTGTTGGCCGTTTTGACATGCGTATGATGCAGGTATAGTTCCACATTGAGTATTGTATTCATTGACATGTGTTTTGTTTCTGTACTTGTTGAGATAAATTGTTTCTTTTTCTCTGATGAACCTCAAAAAAAATATGAGTTATGCTAGCTATGATTAACATAATTCCATTCATGGTATAGTGACGTCTCTCTTTCCCTTTCCTGCACCATCAGGCAGCTATGAACCGGGCTCAAGATGGAGCACAACAGGGTCTTTTGTATGATCATTTTAATGATAAGGATGAATTATGGTTTGACTTCATGGCTGATACTGGTGATGGTGGGAACTCATCTTATACAGTTGCGAGACTTCTTGCTCAGCCTTCTATTCAGGTCACTAGAGGTGATTCTGCGCTTTCCCTACCGCGTGGAAACTTACTTCTTATAGGAGGGGATCTTGCGTAAGTTGAAAGTGTTTCTTGTGTTGTTGACGTGGTTGCAAAAATATACAACCTAGCTCTGTGAAAGAGACCTTATTTTTGTTGGATGATTTTTTACCGTAATTTAATGGTCTTGAAAGTTGATGAGGCAAGCATTTTATATTGATTCATAGGTATGTTGTGATTTGAATCTCTTTAATGGTTCTGATCCACTCCACTTTAATGGTCCTGACTCCTGATTTGAGTTTCTGCTTCAAGGGTTCTGAATCTTTGGTTAACCAAATAATAATGAATATCCTGATGTTGATGGACTCTTAAGAGGTAAAAACACAATTTCAAGTCAAATGCTACTGATTATCTGAAGGAAAAAAAATTGTATCTTGGGTCTGAAACCTTCCTCTTTTCGTTGCAAGCGGTGTACCTTATATTTAGTCCCTTGATTGAACTGAAAAGATGGGATTGTTACGGCTTTAGGTTCTATAATTACCACCCCTAATCCTGGGAGTTGACTAAGTTGAGTCGAACTATTAATATCCTACTTTATAAGCACATTAACTTTGATGACGCTCAGGAATCAATCTTCAAGCTGCACTTTGCTTTGGGCATCAATTCCTGTATTGGTTCCGTCATTTTATATCCACCACCCACTAATAAACCAGCCTTTCCTTGCCTGCATCCAATTTGGTTGGCCATCAATGTTTAGCACTGTACTTTGTCAACGACTGTTTTAAGTGTTTCAGGGGTTGTGCATCCATCTTTACAGATTAGTTCTTTAGAATCCTTTCTTGTCAGGATGAACTTTATGGAATGTTGCACTAGCTGTGTAGATCATTCTGATGTCTAAATCTTGAAATGAACTTGTTAAAACTATGCTGTTAGAAATATGCAGACTTGTTATATACTTTGAAAATCTCTCAAAATATATCTTCCTCCATTTCTGTAGCATTGATGTTTAACTAGGTTGGTACTTTCCCCCAGAGCACCCTAATCTATAATGTTCCAGAGCTTATTACTCATTCATAGTTGAGGCCATCAGAAGATAACATATGCCATTTAAGTATATGCACTGTGCATGTATGCCTAGTTTTATGTGATCATTAACTTATTTATGCTCTTCATGACTGATACCTGTTCACTTGTTCAATTAATAATTTCATGTTTTCATTGTAGATATCCTAATCCGTCCTCCTTCACATATGAGAGACGCTTGTTTTGTCCTTTTGAATATGCTTTGCAGCCTCCGCCTTGGTATAAACAAGATCATATAGCTGTAAACAAGCCCGAGCTGCCTGATGGAGTGGCTGAATTGAAACAATATGATGGACCTCAGTGCTTTCTCATTCCTGGAAACCATGGTTGGTTTTATTTTCAGCATGAGTTCTGTTACATATTTATTTTCCTCCGCAAGAAAAGCTCGTCTCACAAATAGTTGTAGACTGAATTGCCATCACATCTTTCGTGGTAGACCCTAGTTTATTGAAAGGTTTAGTTAATGGTTTGCTTTAAACTTTGCAGACTGGTTTGATGGACTTCATACTTTCATGAGGTACATATGTCACAAGAGCTGGTTGGGTGGGTGGTTTATGCCCCAGAAGAAGAGTTATTTTGCTCTGCAACTCCCTAAACGTTGGTGGGTGTTTGGTCTTGATCTAGCACTCCACAATGATATTGATGTGTACCAGTTCAAATTCTTTGCAGAACTGATACAGGAGAAGGTACTTTCTTCTTTTCCTTTGTCCCCATTTTGATATGTTCTGCCGCTAAAATTAAACAAGTGCTGGAGTTATTCCCCTTGACCCTTACATCCATTTTAACTTGTTTGATATATTAACTTTAATAGGCCAGAGGCACGGACTTAAACTGTGTCAAGTTCAAGCATTTATATGATAAACACATTATTACCCTTGGACAGAACTTTTGGGTATGCCTGCAAGTCACATTATATGACAATCACATGTGTCAAAGTTAGTGACCTTCTTAGCCATTTTCGCTAGACAATTATTCGTACAAGACATTATATCTCAATACTGAGGATACTATCATGTGTAGGCTGTTTATTTTACCCCTAGATTAGGAGATGAAATTGTCTGGCATAACACTTGAAGTTCCATGTCACAATAGCAAATATGCATTCAATGTGCATGCTCAAGTCCATTAAACACAGGGCCAAAAGACTCTGGCAACTATTTGTGCTTGTGATCCAATTCACCCCTGGAAACTAGTGTATATCTTGATGAAAGATTTTGGTGATTTTGCAGCTGTTGATGGCATAATATTCTTTGCGAAGGCTGATGGTCGCTCATTACACTTCTATAATAATCTTAATTTAAGAATGATAACCAATAAAATTTAGCCATCGCAGTATCTTGTGCCTACTTCTTGGGGGTTAGATGCCTGATTTGATCTTTCACACTTGACCCTATATTGAAATTTGCAACCCAGGTTGC
>Ga0325414_1008293_pt1 | contig 11016 bp, 5 predicted proteins | sample PopdelMetagenome_8_FD_206183 | JGI IMG/M metagenome (GOLD analysis project Ga0325414, IMG submission 206183) | Populus deltoides microbial communities from Bellville, Georgia, United States - Leaf-PdKOR-R3 | ecosystem: Host-associated > Plants > Phyllosphere > Phylloplane/Leaf | place: USA...
CTACTCTTGAGAAAAAAATATAAAACAAACCTAAGTGCATGCCTGAGTTTTCAATTAAAGCTAGACACATGAGCCTAGCCTAATTTTTTTTAATTTAAATTTATTTTTTTAAAATTAATTAATTTAAAATATTATAAATATAATTGATTTAATTTTTTATATAAAAACAAACCTAGACACATGGCTTGGAATTTTTTGGTTTTTTTTTTAATTTTATCTTTCAATATCAAGTTTATTGGAAATAAATATTCAGAATTTTGTTTTAATTTGCACTCTATAAGATTATTTCAGTCTTATGACATGAGTTATGAGTTTGGCAAGTTAATTCAAGTTGATTGAGTTTTTTTGTTATTTTTTAATTGATTTTTTTTTCAATCTCATCCTTCAACATTGAGTTTATTGAGAATTGAACTTCATAATGTTTTTCTAATTTTTTTTCTGAGATTTTTTTCAGTCTCATAACATTGGTCCAGGGTTCAACGGGTCACCCCGGGTTGACTTGAATTGTTTTTTTAATTATTTTTTAATTGAATTATTTCTGATATAATCCTTCAACATTGAGTTGATTAGAAATTAATATTTATAATTTATTTTAATTTACTTATTGTGGGGTTATCATAGTTTCATGATGTAGATCGCGAGTTTGATAGGTTATCCCGAGTTGATTTAGATCTTTTTTTAATTTTATTTTTCAATTTCATCATTAAGCTTGAGGTTGATTGAAAACGAAACTTCATTTTTTTTTTCAATTTACTTTTTGTGAGGTTATTGCAGTCTCATAATCTGAATTGTGAATTTTACAAATTAACCCGAATGATTCAATATGTTACTATCTTAATATTAAATAAAAATATTGTCTTAAATTCTTTTTAATCAAACTATATTTTTTATATTTATCAAATTAATCAAATTATATCAGTCAAGTCTCATATAATTTAAAATTTATTTTTAAAAAACACGTTAATAAATCACTAACTAGATTGTTGTGGCATTAAAAAAAATAATTTAAACCAGCTCGTCCACAGCTCAATTATTTTTCGAGTGCAAACAAAATTTATCTACATGTTTCAATCATAACTTTCAAAAACTACATGGCTTACAAATTTTGGTGAAAAAAGAAATGTACACGATGGATCCAGATTATCTGGAACCACCCACCTTAGATTCTTAGAAACGTCGTTTGCGTGTCCATTGGACGTGTGGACAAATCCAAATGGGCCCATAGATCCACAACATGTGGACTACCTATGAGCTTCGGTTCCAGTTTTAGATTAAAAAGGACCCCACACATGATGATCTGTACGTTATTGTGCCCAGAGGTTAAGTTTAGTGGGGCCCTAATCCAAGATACCAGAGACGAAATTTCGCAAATTGAATCTTTTTGTGATAAAAAAGGATCGAATTGTATTAAACTCGTCGTTTTGCTAAAGCTGAATAGTCCATTTCAATATCTTTTATGGATATTATCCATTTCTACATGGACATGGACATGGACAGATACCATATTAGTCCCCCAACTATGAAATGATTCTTAATATAATCTTCAAAACAAATTTAGATTCTCGAGGTATTTAAATCTAAATATGATGCATGATTTTTTATTTTTATTTTTGTAAAATATTTTACATGCAAAATATTTTTCAATAATAATAGTAAAAATAGGGACGGTGATGAAATGATAATAATACTAGATAAGATGGAAGTAATAAGATAATAATTGAAATAACTAGACGATATTGTAAGTAAATTACTATTAGTCAAATATTTTATAAAACTTTATAAATTAAAAATATTTTTAAATAAATAAATAAATTAAATTAGAAGGATAATAGTAAAATATTCTTTATTGACTAGTTTTCCTGTGATATATTTTTAAAAAACAAACATGAAATATATTTTTTTAAAAATATTTTCCAAAAAAAAAACACATAAAAATCTTCAAAACATTTCACACAAAAGAAACAACTTTGAAACATAAAATATTAATTGATTAGAATTGATTTAGATGTTTAGTGAAGATTTGAGGATAGTTAGAGGACTAATTTGAGTTTTTTCAATTATAGAGCAGCTGTACTTTTGTTTTTTCTACGTTGATTACATTTATAATTTTAGATATATTATGATAGTAATTGTTTTTTTTTAATTATTTAAAAATATATTAAAATAATATTTTTATTTTTTAAAATTTATTTTTAACATTAATACATTAAAATTATATAAAAACAAAAAAAAAATTTTAATTCGAAGAAAAAATAAAAATAAAAAATACTCTTAGATGAGTAGTGTTTGTCTACATTCAATTACAAAATAGGATTTCATTACCTGCTGATGGGAACCAATAAGCATCTCCCAATGCCCTACCCCACATAACCAACACGTCATCAATGCTGTGCGTCAAGTAAAACACAGATAAGCCTAAACATGATATCATAGTCCATAGCATACCAAAACAGTAACCTATCATAGTAAACTCACTGCCTTCACACGCTCTTACTTGGAGAAACGAACAGTTAGATCGATAACTTGGTCAACTCAACCCAGTTTTTCCCAACCTCAACTCAGTAGCAAAAATGGCTGCTTTGCACGCCATTTCTCCTCACGGTCTCCTTTCTCTTTCAAAAACCAAAAAATCCATTTCAAAAAAGCTGCAAACCCCTCAGTTTCTCAGCCCAAAATTGCCAAAGAGCCAAACTTTCTCCAGAAACAAACAGAGCTGGCACTTGAATTCTGTTGTCCAAGAAGAGCTCGATGTTATTCCAGTACAAAGCGGTGATAGTGTAGACCAGCAAGAAGGGATGGTAGCGATTCCAGTAGAGAGAGAAGGGACCGAGTTGGCTGCTCAGGTGAGTGGGTTTGGAGGGAGCGACGGGCAGTTCTCTTTTGAAGGGTTCTCTTCATCTTCAAGTTCCGGTATTGATGGAGAGAGTATAGAGAGGCAATCGGAATCCGAGAGGTTAATTGATAGGACTATCAATGCAATGATTGTTCTTGGTGCTGGTACTTATGCTATCACCAAGTTGCTCACAATCGACCATAATTACTGGCATGTAAGTACAATCTTATATTATGTGTATTTAGAACAATTCATCCTTGTTTGCTTTGTAGATTTCTTGTGGCTTTGTTTTTATTGCTTTCATGCTCTTTATGAGAATTGTTTCTGTTCATTATGGTTGGACAACGCAAAGGTATCTCATTTTTTTTCATTCATTCTTTTAGGAATGTTCTTCATGCATAGCATTTCTTGAGAAATTTATAGTGGCTTCAAATCAATTTCCTTTTTCTTGGCGTTAGAGCAAGTTTGATTCTGTTTCTTGTATCACCTTTGGCTTTGAATTTGTGTCCTCTGGCTCAGAGTTACGCAATTAAGATCTGATTTCATGGAAGCTGAAGGTTTTATCGGGGGAATAAGAATGCCAGAAACCTTTTTTGGTTGTGGTAATAAAAGAAGTTTGGGACTTGTGGCTTACTTAGATTAAGGAGTCAGGATAATTCTTGTTTCTTGTACAGAAAATTCGCTAGAACCTTTGATTCGTATTCTGGTTGTCTCTAACTCATTCATTCAAACCATTTTGGTGTGATCTAAATTTAAGTTGTTGCTTGCTATTGATGTTAACTTCTCTTTCTTTCTCATTTCCGTAGGCATTGCTGGATGACATAATTGGATGCGTTTTATATTTTATTTTTATTTTTGTGCATTGCTAAATTCCCTTGTTGTTTATCGATTACATCTTCTACATCTAATTTTCACTTTTCTAATAGGGGTGGACTCTCTTTGAGATACTAAGATATGCACCTCAACACAACTGGTCTGCTTATGAGGAAGCTCTAAAGAAAAACCCAGTTTTAGCAAAAATGATGATTAGTGGCATAGTCTACTCTCTAGGGGATTGGATTGCTCAGGTTTGTAAAATCCGCGAAACCAATGTTGAGATATCTTATTTTTGTTGTGTATTAATCGTCTTACTTTGTTTCTGTTTCATCTTCAGTGCTATGAAGGTAAACCCCTCTTCGAGTACGACCGCACAAGAATGTTTAGATCGGGCCTTGTTGGCTTTACATTACATGGTTCCCTTTCACATTACTATTACCAGTTTTGTGAGGTGATTAACAAAATTCAAATTTCTTTGGAAGTTTAATAGGTTCAATGACATTTTCATTAATTTACTCAGTCAATTTGCTGTTTTGTAGGAGCTTTTTCCCTTCCAAGATTGGTGGGTGGTTCCTGCCAAAGTAGCCTTTGACCAAACTTTGTGGGCAGCAGCTTGGAACAGCATTTATTTCACAACCTTGGGATTCTTGCGTCTGGAATCACCCGCCAGCATTTTCAGTGAACTGACAGCTACATTCTGGCCTATGCTTACAGTAAGAGAGCCTTCTGTCCTTTCCTTGTTGTGTCTAGATCCAAACTTTGATCTAGCATTTGTTTTTATTATCACCTGGTAATGGAGTTGGGAAGGGTAGGATCTGGCGAAACCGCATCACTAGTTTTGAGTGTTTCCTCTCTGCATTAATAGTTGGATGTTTGAGGCCAATGGAAGTTATCATGCATGTTGGTCTCATAATTAAATGTTTAGTTTGCAACCATTCTAACACCTGAATGAGTTTACAAGATGTTTTCTCATTTACAAGCTTCAACTTAACAAGTTTCCAGTTTGTTAATTTTTCAAAATGGTCAGGTATTGAGGAATAATTCTGTTTTGAGTTAATATAAGCTGAATTCTGTGCTTGGTTTGTAGTTTTTGTTTATTGCTTGGACTGTTTGACAAAAACACATGAACTTTAGTTTTTTCTTGTTTGCAACTTGGCTTAATTATTGAATTCTTTGATGTGTTTTCCTGTGCAGGCAGGATGGAAGCTTTGGCCGTTTGCTCATCTTATCACATATGGTGTGATCCCTGTAGAACAAAGACTCCTTTGGGTGGACTGTGTAGAACTCATCTGGGTGACCATACTGTCTACGTAAGTAGCATACTGTTTCTTGCTGAACTGTCATGCCTTAGGTAATGAAGCCTGGAAAAATATTAATGGACTCTTTTCTTGGGAAATATGTTTAGGATAAGCATAATCTATCTCCAAGAAACAGTTGATTTCGATTCGCTAAATATTTCTAGTGAAATCTGGATGTATTTTTTTGCCTAATTCTCTCACTTTAATTTCTGGTTAAGAGATCTCCAGTGTTCCCTGATAGCAGTATTGCTAGAGATTGCTTTAGAATCTTCCAGTTTACTTAGTTGTGGTATATGTGAATATGTGGTCTTGACATGGCACAGAAAATTCCTGTCTTTATTCTGTTTTGTGCTTTTCATGGAAGCACCACCCATTTATGGTGTTGAGATATCTGTAAATAAATAAACAATTAAGTGTTTGTCTGGTGATAAAGGATTCATTTTGTTTTGACTTGAGCCTGAAGTTCTAAATCCCCCCCCCCTCCCCCCTCTTTGGTAGTTATTCAAACGAGAAATCAGAAGCAAGAATATCTGAGGCAGCAGTAGAAGCTTCTTCCAGTTCCCTGCCCAGTTCCCCTGAGGTATACTGCAGAACTGTTTTATGTTGTATTATTTGGATAAACAAATGACTGCACTAGACAGTTATGATATGCTTTGAGTGTTCTTTTACTTCATCAAACCCAGTTTGTTTGCCTCTTAACAGGAGTAGATGGAATGCAAGAAATTATGAGTAAAAATAGAAAACAGGATCGCTCAACTCAGTCATTAGAGTTTGAGAGGGGATCCACAATGTGATGATTGATGCAGAAAGTTGCTGGACGGTCTGGCTACCGTATATATCTCACCCATCCTGCATATTCATGTTTATATGATGATTGTTGTACTCTTCTTGAGATACCATTCCATTCCTAACAACTGTAAAAATCACGCACTGGAAAGTTTCCATGGAATATAGAATTTTCTGGTGCACATATAGAAACAGAAATGCCTCATCACCAAAATGAAACATATGACTCAGATTACCACCATTTCCCCCCTCTCTGATCTGATAAGCCATCCATTGGCAACTTCACTATTAAATCACAGTTGCCCTCTTTCATGAAAAGGAAATTGAGTTGTAGTTACATTGCTATTGAAGAAGGGAAGGAAGAAGGTGGATGGCAGAGCAATGGAGACATAAGAGGCCTTTTTCTTTAGAATGATTTTTTTGCTGTCTCAATTTCAACAATCCAGACAGGTTCCAGTTCATAATTCGGAGTATAATGACTTGTTTTTTTGCCTACGGTTGAAATTGTTGTAGGTTCCTTTCTCTAGACTCCTATTATGTGCCTCCTAATCTCTTGCACATTCTCTGCGATCCTGCGCTCTTCCCTCTAACATAAACAAGGAGTGAACTGAAAGCCAATAGCCAGACTGTAATGTGGTTCGCAATTTAAACGTCTGAAAACTTATACATGTTCAGGCTGAGGGTCCCTGTATCTGTTTTTCAAAGCTGAACAAAATTTCTGTGAAGTTATTCATTGCAAGTAAGAAGGCAAGCAGCATACTGGGTAGTCGAGCAAAGTCTAGGGTCTCCGAAAAATTACCCTCCAAAGGATAGTCCTGATACTGCATGAATTTAAGACCCTTGAGCGTAATTCTTAAGCTTTCCATATTGATTAAGCTACATCTTTGGGACTGGAAAATGCATCCACTGTTGCTCTCATTGCTGCTGCAACTTCATGATTCCATGCACAGTATTTGCATACATTTTAGTGTCTGTCCATATAGCATCTTCAAAAGCACTAATCTAATAAAATGTTTGTTTTTATCGCTACATCCCGGCACTAAAAAAGCACTTCATTTATATATATATATATATTTTTTTTTTTTTTTATCTTTTACTGTTCTTTTTTCTGGTGTTTTTCTGTTCTTAATGAAATTGGAGAACTCCAAGTGATTCCTCTTTTTAACAACAAGAAAAGAAAAGGCCAACCTTATGTATTTCATGCCTTAAAGATTTGAAGAGGTCATCCCGCTTTCTAACAACAAGAATAGAACAGGTCAACCTTAAGAATCTCTACCAAGCAGATATATAAATTTGAAAAACAGCGATGCCATATTAACGAAATGTTAAAAAAAGAAGACAAATGAAAAAAGGAATTGCTGTTCAATTGATTTACATATAGACAATCATTTCTTGAGATAAATACAGAACACCCATCTGTTCAAGCCTTAAAAAAAAAAGATCGCAAATAACTATGCCATGGACATGTTAGAAAGCCGACTCGGCGTTGGCTGGAAGTTAAACCACCGAAGGGTTAACCTCCGATTTGGTGGTGCTAAAGCCCTCCTTAATATCTCTGTATTTGCTTGATTTCTTCTTAACTTGTCACTAGGCACCAGATACCCGTGCTTGCTACACCTGACTGACCCCGGACGGTTTGAGCACGTACAAGTTGACCGTGGCCTAGGAGAGATGGACGCTACTTGATTATTTTTTCTAACCCTGTTGCCCTCACCAAGTGACTGTCTTGCTGGAGGTTGTAGCCTTCCTCTAGTCTGTTTTTGGGAGATGGTTTCCATTTTGTGAGCCAAGAAAGAGATGGAGGTGTGATTTTGAGCTGGAAATGAGAGAGAATTGTTCTGCCACAGTTGGCTTCTCGTATGTTAAAAGCTTTTTAAATAGTAATGCAATCATGCATGTTTTGACGAGGCTTTTCTTCAGGACTTTCTCATGATTCCATGTGGTTGGGCTTGGCAAGAAGACCTTGAACTGTTAAGCACCTGGTAGTGTGTCAATTATGGCTTGGTAATGGTGGATACAAAGCCATTGTTTTTGACTTTCAAATGTTAGACTACTTGTCAAACCACAACGTTTTACTAGGCATATTAATGGCTTCCATGACCGGCACCGACTCGATTTTGGGTGTTTAAGGTTGTAGTTATGATTAGTTTTTTAAATTTTTTTTATTTAAAAATTATTTTTTTATTTTTTAAAATTATTTTTAATATTAGTCTATTAAAATAATTTGAATAAACAAAAAAATATTAATTTAAAATAAAAAAATTTGAAAGTTTTTTTAAAATATTTTTAAAATACAAAAATAAACAATACCTATAAATGGAACCTTCTTGTTTTTTTCCCCCTTTTACTATTATTTATTCCTTTTTCCAATTCATTGCAAGTTATGGAATTTTATTTTGAATGGAACCTTTTGAGGTGTTTGGTGTGGATGGTGATTTGTGAAAAAGTTTTTTTTTTTTTATATTTTGTTATTGCATCAATTTGAATATATATATATATGTATAGCACGTCTAAGATCCAATTAAAAAACAAGATTCAATAATCTTAATGTGAAAACTAATATCTAAAAATACATCGAATGTTTCGCGGTTATCATGTAGTTTCTTACTAGTTTATTAATTGAATATAATAAAATAATATCTAGATTGTTGGAATTGTTTTTGGTATTTTCATGGATACAACGGTTCAAATTTAAAAAATCCTAACCTGATTATTTGCTTGGATTAAATTTTAAATTAAATTATTTGAGAGTTATTTCAATATGGATTTGTTCACTAGGTAAGTTCAATGAAAAAAACTAATCTAATACTAAAAGATAAAATTAAATAAAAAGCTCATATTAAATGATGAAATTAAAAACAAATTAAAAAAAACTCAAAGGAAATAAAACCTCCATGTTAAAGGATAGAATTGGAAAAAAAACTAAAAGATAAAAAAAGAGCCAATTTTTATTTTTTTTTATATGATAAAAATAAAAAAAATTGATTTATCATTAATGTAATATTGAAGGATAAAATTAAATAAAAATAATATATTAAAGGATGAAATTAAAAAAATAAAATAAAATAAGGGTCAAAAAACCCAAAGAACATATAAACTCCATATTAAAAAATGTAATTAAAAAATAAACCAAAAAAAAAACCTAAATGGCCAATACAAAAATTCAAAAGGCTTGTTACAACGAAATTAATAAGGGATGAATGAATTTTTTTTTTAATTTTTTTTGAAGAAAAAAAGAGATAAACTCCTCAAAATTAATAAAGCACATCTCCCAACCTCAAACCCGCGATCTCAAAGACATTCCACACGTATTCACCACTATAACACAAAACTTATAGCCACACGATTAAAAACAAAATATTAACTTGGTTAATTAAGTGTTCATATGAATAATTAAATCAACCTAATGTACTTTAATTATATATTTTAGTAACTAGACATTGCATGCAATGGAAATGCAAATAGATAATTTAAAAAAAAAACTCAATCTAGTTGGATTCAAAACATTTTATTTATGAGTATGATTGAAATTGTTTATAAGTGCATTTTGTTTTTAAATATATTAAAATTATATTATTATTTTTAAAAATAATTTTATTATAAGTACGTTAAAACAATCAAAAAATATAAAAAAATTATTTTAAAATTAAAAATTAAAATTATAAAAATATAATTGAACCGCAACGCCAAATAAATACCTTAACAATATCGTCAGGTGTTGGCATGGCCTCATCCAAATAAATACTCTCTTTTATGTCTTAAAGAAACTTTTGTTTTTGCTTTCTTTTCGGTTTGCAAAGGAGCCTACTGTTTTCAAGAGAAGTTGCCTATAGATAGATTTGTTGAAGAACACTGAAACAACTTACAAGCTACTCCCTCACTCTCATAAAAATAATCCTTTTTTAGATGTCTCAAAATATATAATCTTTATTTTAAAGTAAAAACTCGAACATCAAAATTCACTACTTTCCTATTTTAAAAAAATTAAATTCACATGCTTTCCTATTTAATTAAATTAAATATAAAAGACAACATAGTAAATATATAAAAAAAGTATGAAGTAGTTTATGTAAAAAAAATAAAATAGAATTTTTTCTGGAACGGATGTAGTTGTTTTTAAACTTCTGCTTTTATTCCAAGCTAGCCCAACCCACCGCCAGCTATCTGCAACCCAAATCCTCGACTCTTGTCGACGATGATTGACAAATAGGTTTATTAAAAAGCTCAATCTCTTTCCATTTTGTATGTGGGGGCGTGGCGAAATGTTCAATTATGAGCTACAAATTGCTAATCTAGAGCCTACCATTTACTATAACAAGCCATGATTACGGGGCGACTTGGCCCTTGTCAACTGAATCATCAATGGTCCAGGGTACTTTTCTGCCTGAACCATCTGTCAATTTGTGGGTCGCAGCTAAAACTAGATGTTAATCCCTCTTGACCGTTCTTCAAGTTCAATCATGCGCCTAAAGATTGTATAGAACTTTAGTTGGCTGGACATGGCCTCGTCAAGGAGAACCCCATCCTTGCGGCACACCTTCATTTATGAAAATGAAACTCGCATTCTTGAACTTTGCATATCAGAGTTGACAATGGCCATCTTTTAGCAGAAAAAGACCTAATTGATGCATAGAATTTATTCTCAATCAAGAAGTGCTTTCCTGTTAGTTTTCAACCACTCGACCTCACAGATCTCATGTATATATACTTATTTATTTATAAGCTGGTAATTAACCACTCAACTCACTAACATTTTATGTCTGTAAGGCATCGATCAGTGGGAAGACACGTCTTTGTGTGTGTGTGCATTTACATGATTATCAATCTACGTACGCAAGCTAGCATGTATGTCAAAAAAAGATTATAATGGAAGCTAGCATTCATCTAATAAATCATATTCGCAGAGCTTTCAAATCTTAATTAATAGAAAGCATCGTCCGAAAAGGAGACTTGGGATGAATCGATAATGGCACATTTTATCAAATATCAATTTACATTCCAAGATTAAGCACTAATGAATTGAATTTTTCGAAAAGTTGTTTTGTACGCTTTCCTCGGAAAGGAATGCAATTAAAGGAGATATTGATTTTGTGTGGTTTTGAGATCATGATTCCTTATGGTGATAGCGAGATGGTCCCATGGTCAGCAAGAGAAAAGCCATTTGTGAGGTAGCCTCTTGTTGTCAATATTAGTGTGTGACCCTCGACTCTGGCTAGGTCATCCAATATATAGAATATACCTAGCTAGCCATGTCTAATCAATCATCACTTGGCAGATGAAATC
>Ga0325414_1008295_pt1 | contig 11014 bp, 4 predicted proteins | sample PopdelMetagenome_8_FD_206183 | JGI IMG/M metagenome (GOLD analysis project Ga0325414, IMG submission 206183) | Populus deltoides microbial communities from Bellville, Georgia, United States - Leaf-PdKOR-R3 | ecosystem: Host-associated > Plants > Phyllosphere > Phylloplane/Leaf | place: USA...
AGGGAGGTCTCTACGTAAGCCACGAACACTAGTTGCGGGCAGTGAATGTCAAGAATAAAATATTTATATAACATTTTTGAGGTGTGATTTTGCAGTGAGCTGGTTTATCCCATGGTTTTAAAATCTAGTCTGACTTGATAGATTGATTCAATCCAACTAATTCAAGCTGAAATTGAATTGAATTTAAGAAAAAATAATAAAAAAAAACCTTATATAACTTGGCTGGCCTGACAGATTGACCTAGTAACGCGGTCAAAAACTCAATTGCAATTCATTGACTTTTATTTTTATATATCAAAACGATATCATTTTAATTTTAAAAAAATAATCCAAACGATCCGGTGATCTGGTCAAAACCTGGATCTTGAATCAGACCGGATCTAAAAACTATAGTTTATGCTTTCATGCTGTCATCTTATTTTCAGAATTAAAAATAAATAAAAATTAATTTTTATTAAACTTGATTTGCGAACTCTTGGTCAAGGAAAATGTAGTCCAGGCATAGCATGGAGTCCAAGCCCAGATAGATGATGGGCGAAAACGAGCCTAGAGCCTGGCACCCCCGCCCCCCACCAACCCCCCGGCCCCCCCCGGTTTTTGTATTTTAGATGGAAAAAAAGTGTTTTTTTTTCCATGCAATATGATGAAAATTTATTCTTTTCTTACATGTTCTGTGATGTATGCAAAAACAATTTTACTTCGATCCTAGCTTTGTAGTTCAATATTATTGAGTTGTAAAGTTAATGAATGCACATAATAGAAAAGTATCTAAATCATTTAAAGTGGTTACAATTTTTTTTTTAAATGAAATTTTTTTTAATAAAATCATTTTCTTACAAATACACACACATGACACATTAGCAAAATAAAAAATAAAAAAGGGTTTTTACCACATTCCAATGTGTTATGAAGTAAAGGGACACGAAAACAATGTATTAAAGTTGAACAAAACCTTGTATGGATTGAAGCAAGCTCGAAGAGCTTGATATAATTGTATTGATGACAAAGAAGGAGGGGTTCTTACAGCATTTCTCCTCGTATAACACTATTCACTAGAATAATATTTTTACTTCTTTTATTTTCTTAACTATATTTTTTTATTTCAATTTTATCATTCAACATTAAATTTATTTGAGAAGTTTTATAATTTTTTAAAAATGAGATTATCACAGAATCATGAATCGAACTGCGAGTTTAACAATTTAACTTGGTTGACTCGAGTTTTTTTACATTTTTCTAATTGACTTTTTTGCCTCAATTTCATCATTCAACATTATATTGATTGAGAATCATGAATCTGTATTTTTTTAATTATTTTTTTAAATTTTATCTTTCAGTATTGAGTTAATCAAGAATTGAGCTTAATAATTTATTTTAATTTTTTTTATAGATTTATCCTGATCTCATGACTTGAAATACAAGTTTAATAGGTTAAAACTGGGTTGACTTGAATTATTTTTTTGGGTCTTCTTTAATTATTTTTTTTTCAGTTTTATTTTTTAATTCTGAGTTTGTTGAAAATCGAGTTATTTAATTTGTTTTGATTTATTTTCTATAAGATTATCTTGATTTCATAATTTCTTGAAAAAATAATTAAAGATCAAATTCATCTTCCAATTCAGAAGCATTGAAAATGTGAAGTTGAAATTGATCAATCCTTCGATATTTATGCATTAGGTGTGTTATTATATGCACGGCGGCCCAACCAACGAAACGGTGAGTTTTTTATCTTTCATTTTTTTACCTTCTTAATATTGATTCATGACACCATGAGTCGAACACGGAGCCAAATCAGAATTGCGACAAAAACAAGTAGAATGGTCCGAATACAATGCAAAACTTGATGTGCCGTCTTGTCACGGCTGTGTGTGGGGGCATGATGCATTAACAGCTTCCCTCGTATTGTCGCCATCTTTTTCAAGCACGTGAATACAACGATCACAGCAATCAACTTTGTCATTGATTATCCAACCGTGTGACAGATTTTATTTTATTTTTATTCAAAACTAATTTTAAAAAAATTTATTCTTTTCAAATCAACTTTTTTATATTTTCATCTAAAAATTAAATTTTTTTTTCAAATATTATTTTAATATCTTTTTAAATAAAAAAATACTTTATAAAATAATCATTATCACCAAATGAAACACCCTATTTTAATCCATAAACAGACAGAAATATATTTCTTGTCTTGGCGAAACATAACCATTTCTAAAACGGTTAATTTCAATTTACTTGCTAAGGTTTGGGGCGAATATAACCTTTTTCTCTTGGGTTAATTTTTATCGTTTGATGCTTCGACATTAAATCATCTAATAAAAATATTTTTTTAGTCCCTTAACTATTAAGAGTTGATCAAATAGAACCTTTTACATATAAATTAACAAGCTAATTAAATCCTCGTTTTCTATAAAAATGTAAAAACAAAAGCCACATGCACCATTTATTTAAGAATGTAAATACAAACAGCGGAACATGTATCAAGCTTTTATGTTTTTTTTTTTTTTATGAGTCAAACATTGTTTCATGTCTGAGTATCAATTTTACTAACAATGTTTCATATATTATAAAAAATTAAAATCTATTTTCTTGGCAGTAGGCTTTTTCATTTTAAGGTTTCAATCTTTTGTGGTCTTCTCGATTTAATCTTCTTATAATTTCCAAATTATTTTATGATTTTTCTTAGTTTTCAATGCAAACCATATTAAAGAAAAAGATAAATTTTAAGTTTATTAGTCTTGAGTTTTTAAATATATATGATATGCATGGTATTATTTGGACCTTGATAGTTCTATTTGATCAAATTTCAATAGTTTAAGGACTACAAAAATTATTTATTTGAATACAAACAATAATTCTGATTATTTATTTGATCTAATATATATATATATATATATATGTATGTATGTATGTATGTATGTATGTATGTATGTTAGGATGATATATACAAATACAAAGTGTGAATTGTACTAGGATTCTAATTGTAAAATCCTTATATGATTATGATGCGTGTAATTTATATAGAATTAGTTTAAATTATTTATGAAACTCAATCTTTGTAACCATAAATAGATTGTCTAGTAGCTGCAAAAGCTAGTCGCTTCCATATATACAATTTCTTTACAAGTTTTTTCTAGTTTGTCACTTTCTCTTGTTTACTGTAATTTATCGCTTTCCTTTATGGTTTTGTTTAGAATTTTACCTCTATTGCTTTTTAAGTTTTTTTTAACCTAGTTTGATAGTTTCTTGACATAATCATTTTCATATCTTAACTTGTCCAAGTTATAAATTCCACACTCTGCTTGATTTACGAGGTTATTACTTACTTCTACTCAAAATCAAGTTTCTAATTATAATTTCTTCTTGTTGGAAGAAAAAATAAATAACAAGCATCAAGGATTGTAAAAAGAATTATGGTTACGGTCCGTAAATAATTTTAATTTTTTTTTTACAGAGGTGAGATGTAGAAGAGACACCTTTTTAATTGAGATGAATATCAAGGAGACTTGGGGTTTTGGATAAATCTCTCTAAGTTTCAATAAGTTACAAGCAAAAGAGTTTATTGATAAGCTTCATGAAGTAGAGATATTTTTTTAATATAAAAAAGTTCCAGAGCAAAGGGACAAACTTTTGCTTGACGGTAATAATTGAAAAGAACCTAATATAGGTATGGAAAACAAATGATCAATAATTAGGAGAAGATGAGAAATCACTTCTTTAGTTTTGGATACACTCAAACTTTATATTTGTGATTCCACACGTCGAGGCAAAGGGGAAGATCTTTCAATGAATACACGGACAATTTCTATTAACTAGTGATGATGAATGATTTGTTAAAAACAAAGAAATAGTTAGTATCTAAATACTTAAATGAGTTATGATAGACAATCCAAAACACATTATGCTTATAGCAACTATATATGAATGGTTTAAGAAGCTTATCAAAGGTCCCAAACTATAGAGAAACAAAATGCAATAAAAAATTAACTTTACCAACATTTGTCTAAAAAAACTTGTTCAAATAAATACTATGATAGATGTGTATTATAATAACATTTCATAATTGTCATTATGATATCTCTTTAGTGGTATTTATCTTAATTTTTATGGTAATTGTGATATATTCTTACCAGCATTGAATATAAAGGTTATTGTTTCAAGTGTCATTAAAGCCTTTAAATCCCATATAAGTTAGGTTTTTCTTTTATATAATTTCTAATTTCTAATTTCTAATAAAATTAATAAAATTTCTTTTAAAATTAAATAAATATAGCAAAACATGTATAATAAAATTGTTTGAAATGTCATTATAATTTACTTGTAATGACATTTTACTTCAAAGGTTGGTATAACTATAAAACAATTAATAGTAGAATTATATTTTATAGTATGACACCACTCCACCCACTATATCTACCACTTTCACCATTGCTAACATATATCTACCACTATTACCTTGGTACCAACATAATTATATTGTCGCCACTGCTATTTTATTACTTTACTATTATTATCATAGTTATTAGGCTCGACTTGGGAGTTGACTCGGGTAAGAAGTTAGGTTCCAGGTTACACGTGTCAATCTAGAAAAATAAAAAAAATATTTGAAATATTAATATTTCATATGAAAAAATTAAGAAATAATCCATGTGAATATAGACTATACATGTTATAAATAATAAAATTTAAAAGATTATTTCAAAAGGTTTTTTTATCCCACATTGAAAAGATATATGTTAGTATATTATCATTTTAAGTTGAAGTATTTAAACCAAAAAGATTTTTTATCCCACATTGAAAAAACATAACTTTTTTTCTTATGAATATAGAGTATATATACTAAAGGATTTCAAATTTCATATTAAAAAAATAAAACATTCTTCTAGTATTTATATAATAAATTTTGAAAAGGGTTAATAACCAACAAAAAAATATAAAAAAAAGGGATCCCTGGCTAGGAAAAAAAAACATTTGAAAAAAAAAGGGTCTCAACCGGGTTTTGCCGGGTCGCCCGGGTCACAGGTCAACCTGGTGGGTCGATCAAGTTTTGTCAGGTTTTTGCTCATCCCAGTCTTTTGCCTTACCCGGACCAGTCCAGCTATCGGGTAGACCCACCAGGCCGGTTCGGGTTTATTAACTATAATTATTACCATCATTTTCATCGTTCTTATTATTTTATCTTCATCATCACCATCATCATCTTCATCATCATCCTATTATTACTGCCTCATCATCATAATGTGTTATTTTACTTTTTTTTTGCACGTGTCAATAAAGATATTAAGTGTTGTATAACTTAATGTAATTTCTAAAAAATAAAGACAAATTAAGTTAAAAATGATTAAACTATATAAAAGAGGTAGGATAATTTTTCTAGTTTATAATTAATTCTCACGAAACAGATGACAAGATAAGGTCCAAATTTTAGTGTTTTATTGTTGTTTTGATATGTACATGTTCCCATGGATTCTAATAAAATAATAATAATAATAATACAAACCTTTCATAAAAAGAGGTAAAAAGATTAAAAAAAAAACTCAACAATCAAACACATTAATTTACTCACCAGGACATCTTTATTTTTATGTTTCAAGAATACTTTTAAAAAAATTGAATTTTATTTTATTTTTTATTTTAAATTAATTTTTTTAGTATTTTCAGATCATTTTAATATGTTGATATCAAAAATAATTTTTTAAAAATAAAAAATATTATTTTAATATATTTTTAAATAAATTTTTTTAAAAAATAATAATTACCCCATAGCACCCTTAAATATAAATTATTTATTGATAATTAAAGTAAAGCTTCATACGTTACGTAAGAACATTGGACTATCTCGAAATTCAAACCAAACACGAGGGGCAAATCAGTCGCGCAGAAAACAACCTTCCTTAAAAACCCAAACGAGTACGTGGGGTCCTTCACTTTCAGACTTTCAGTTCCTGACGATCAACGAGAAAAACCTGCAAAAAAACACTCTCTCTCTCTCTCTCAAAAGAAAGAAAGAAAAATGGTATCAGACTCAGAGCTTACAGAGAGACTGAAAGAATTTCTACGAAATGCGGACTTGGACAAGACAACAACCGGTACTGTCAGAAGAAAGCTAGAGGAAGATTTCGCTATTGATTTGTCGGATAAGAAAGTATTTATAAGAGAACAAGTCGATTTGTTCCTTCAAAACGAGCTCGATAATGGCCAGCAGAACGGTGACAATGAGTATACCCATGAAGATCAGAAAGTGAATGTTGAAAATGACGGCTGTGATTTGCAGGAGGAGGTGCAAGGTGATGATGGAGAGAAAAGTAACGTAAAAAGAGGGTTAGTTATTTATGACGTGTTATTTATTTAAATACACTCGTATTTTCGGTGCGTATTTTGGGGCTGGGTTTTGAATTAAAATTTAAAATTCATGTCTGATTTTTTTTTTTGGAGTTTATTAGATTATAAATATAACTTGTGCTAGCTCCTGGATTTTTGTTCGACATCATTATATATATATATTGGTGCCGACGTGCGTTTATTTTTCTTAGAATTTTTTTATATTTGGTATAAAATGGTGAGTTTATATAATTTAATTTCGTTTGGTAACGTGCAAAATTGCGTTTTGCCTAAGAAATGGAAATACTGGAGTTGGGTAGCATTTAGATGTTCATGTTATCCTTCGCTTTATTTGGAAGTAAAGTCTTGTTGGGAGTTGGGACTTTTATTATTATTATTATTATTTGGTAATACAAGCAGCTCATAACTTTGTCTTAATGACACAGAACATTAGCAGGGTCTCTCCCTTCCCAGAAATCTCGAATTCGAGCCTCACCTTGTAATAAGAAATAACTTTGTCTTGATTTATGTAATTGAAAAATAGGGATGGGAGTTTATTTTTAATTACAAAGCATTAAGGGAGAAACTGTTGGTCTGAAACGGGTCCTCCGCTAGTTCACCAAAGATATTGATTGATTCTGCATGATATGATAATATTGAACTTTCCTGTTGTTGCTTTAGTTATCTAAACTGCTTACTAGTTCTTATAGAAACATGGTCCTGATCTGCTGCTCTTATCACTATTCTTACAATTGCTCTTTTTTAATTTCATTCAAGTCAGATACAGCGAGAATAAAAATGAAGGCAAGAAAAGAGGTGGTGGCTTTAGCAAGCTATGTAGCCTTTCGCCTCAGCTTCAGGAATTCATTGGGGTGCCTCATTTGGCAAGGACAGAGGTATACCTTGAAAGTTCTGAGAAAGTTATTTTTATCTGCCATTATCTAATCTGGTATTAGGGGATTATCAACAGTGTGAACTATCAAGTTTTTTCCTAGGTTGTCAGGCAACTTTGGACCTACATAAGAGAGAAGAACTTGCAAGATCCAAGTGATAGGCGGAATATAAATTGTGACGAGCCATTGCAGGCTCTTTTCGGTGTTGGTTCCATCAACATGTTTCAAATGAACAAAGCCCTTTCGAGGCATATTTGGCCCTTGGACTCGGAAGATGGTACTCCTATCCTTTATTTTTCTCATACAATAATTTTCACATTACTGCTGCGCGCTTTAGATGTAGGATGCGAGGCATAAATTAACATAATGAATGATTTGGTATATATTAACTTTGTTGTTTAGCTCACCATAACTATTTTATCGACTCATGGTACAGTTGTTTCAATCAATTCAAAACAGCATGAAAAGCAACATAAGCGAGTGAGGGAAGAAGGTAACGGATCAAATTATGATGCTATTTTGCCGAGAATGCTTTATTTATATGTAAAATATGGGAGTTTTTTTGACTGGATAACACAGCAACTGGCAATCATTTCTAACCTTATGTCTTCTATCTGGAGTCTAAACTTGACTCGAAATTTTGCCTTTTGTTCTCCGAATTTAGGCCTCATTTCCACTTCGGCCAGACCTGGTCTTTCACTGGCATTTTAATTACACAACCACTGCTTTTTCTATGCCAAGGGAATGAAAATGTAATAGTTTATATGTTATAGCCAAAATAGTTAGCATGTGTCCCGATCTCCTTTAATTAAAGATTTAGCAGCCACTTACATTTCACTGGTCTACAGATTCCTTTGTTAACCTTATGCTGATTAATCTCAGAGGAAGACGAGTCAAACAAAAAAGAGAAGAAGCAGAAGGGAGGCAATTCAGGTTTTCTCGCCCCCCTTCAACTTTCAGATGCTTTAAAAAAGTTCCTTGGTACTGGAGAAAGTACATTATCCCGATCTGATGTTGTCAAGAGAATGTGGGAATACATTAAGCAAAACAATCTCCAGGTATGTGGTTACTGTGCTCAGTGTAATTTAATGTCTTAATCTGATAATTGTCGGTGACGTGTGCCAATAAGTGGAGATGAGGTTTGTGTTTTCGAACACCTACTGTTGCACAAGTATAATCTATCCATTAAAAACTGTTCCAGCTGACACAACTGACGTTTTTTTCTTTTGGATAATCACACAACTGATGTTAATCTCACCATATATGCTTATTTAAATCTTGCTCTGTGAAAGCAGACAAGATTACTCGGTTTTAGGAAGAAAAAAATGGGAGATCGACTGTGTAAGATGGGATGGTTGTTACTGGAGATAGGAAAAGGTTTTCCTTTGTAAAATTATTAGATTGATAAAGAACTAAAATTCTTGTCTACAAAGTGGGTAGCCAGATGGTTTACACTTAAAGATCGGATCACTGACTTATCTGCAGAGAAAATAGGAACATGTTGAAAAGATAAGGTTCAGCCAGTGCCATTTTTACTGTTTTGGCCAACTTTAATTTAGTAGGGGCCGCTGTGCCTATAATGGACTTCTTGATGCTGACAATGGTATGATGTCGTGCCTACTTTTCTAGTTTCTAAATATTATTAGGGATAACTCTACATGATAGTCAGGGGTTAGCTTTTCATCATGTTGAATTTTCACACCTACCGCTATGCGAAAGTTTTCCCTTAAGAATGCACAGCGATAAAATGTGTTGGGCTTTGAGTTACTGTTAAGAGAAAATTCTAGATTAATAGACTTGAAGTTGTGTTACGGTGATGTTTTAAATCTTTTGAGATTGATTTTGAGCTGTACCTAAACTGTGCCTCAAACCATTTTCTGTTTGTTTGAAGGATCCATCTGACAAGAGGAGAATACTATGTGACATGAAGCTGAAAGAACTCTTTGACATTGACTCCTTCACAGGCTTCACTGTTCCAAAACTTTTATCTGCTCATTTTGTGAAGGCCTAACAGTGAATTGCTCGTGGTTAAAAGCCAGTGACAGAAGCTGGGTTTTTGCTTGCGAATTTTCGGTTTCAGTGATTCAAAAGTATTTGTCTCAAATGTATTTGCTTGTGTATAGGCGCAATAACAATGACATTTTCAATTTTTCTGCACTTAGTTGTGGATTTCTTGCTGTTTTTGTTTCTTGGAGGTGGGTGGCAGAGTTCAGCGAGCATTGTAGTCTAGTAGGTACATGATGCAGGAAGACAGCAAAACAAAGAAAAAGAAAGAATATGAGAATTTTAGTGGATGAAAAGAATTGCCAACGTAAACTTTAAGTTAGCAGGTTTTTTTTTAAAAAAATAATAATGATAAAATTTGTTTTTGATTTACAAAGTCTTAACAGATTAGAAACTCTACCTTAACTAAAAATCAAAACTAAAAATTCAAAATAAAAAAAAACATAAAATATAAAAATAGCATGAGAAATGAAAATAAAAAAGAAAATCACAAAAAATTATCAAAATCAGGCGTTGAGTAAGATTTTTAAATTTTTAAGATTTTTGATTTACGGTAGTTGGAGTAGTGATTTTATATTTATTTTAAGAAAAATAGTTTCTAAAAACTCTTGTAAAAAATTTCAGCACGATCCAATAGTTAAATTAAAAATTATAGTTTTTTAAATTTATTTAGCTTGACCAAATCTTTTTTTGAATTTAGATTTATCCCAATAATTTATAGACATCTTTATTGGGTTATTTATATAATTCATATTTAATTATAATAAATCAACACCTCACTGTTTAGAATTATTTATTATTACAAGCTCAAGTATATCAGTACAGCTGCGTTCCTTTGGTCTGATTGGGGCGGGGCCCTGGAGAATTGAGACTTCATCGTGCTGTCTTTCTTAGCCAAGAACCGTGTTTCGTTTTATTAGGGAGTTCCTGCCCCTTGTTTCAAAACTTCTCCGGATCGCCAGTAACATGAGCTTTCCTGAAAGAATTGAGGTGCTTCCATGCACATAAATTATGGCCCATTTTGGTGGATTAAAGTTCCATTTATTGTGATAATATATATTCATCGTGTAAACAATGATTTAATTACCAGCGGATAAATATTCCTGTTTTTCCATTCTGTCTTGTGGATGTGTCGATCTCTTCTCTGGTCTCCTGGGTGAAAGGCACTGTTCATTACTCATGTAATCCTTAAACAAGATTTTCACTTATTTAACCCCGATAAATATAGCTTAACTGACCAGATTCTAGGTTTGCTTTCTAGAGGTCATTAGTTCGAGTCCCACAAATTTCAGGGCAACTGGAGACTTACATGATCGTTAACTTCAGAGCTTGTGAGATTAGTCGAGATATGCGCAAGCTGATCCGAATACCTATATTAATAATAATAATAAAAAAAGATTTTCACTTATTTTGAATGAGAGTAGAATATCATTTAAAATAACATAAAACAAAGCTGTTTTCACTTTAATTTCAATAATAATTGGTATCGTGGTAGCTGTTGTTTTCCAAAATGTTTTTTTATTAAGAAATACATTGAGATAATATATTTTTTTATTTTATAAAATTTATTTTTTACATCATCACATTAAAACGATATGAAAATATCAAAAAAATTAATTTGAAGTAAAAAAATAAAAGAAAATCTCGATATTTTTTTAAAAAATTTAAAATAAACTAAAAAATAACAATCTTCAAGTATCAACCAAAGTAGCGTCGGAGAATATATGTTGATGAAAATAAAATGGAATGACATTTTCCAAGATACCACTGTTAAGACTCTCATATATACTTCAAGA
>Ga0325414_1008297_pt1 | contig 11014 bp, 11 predicted proteins | sample PopdelMetagenome_8_FD_206183 | JGI IMG/M metagenome (GOLD analysis project Ga0325414, IMG submission 206183) | Populus deltoides microbial communities from Bellville, Georgia, United States - Leaf-PdKOR-R3 | ecosystem: Host-associated > Plants > Phyllosphere > Phylloplane/Leaf | place: USA...
AGGTGGACACTAAGTAAAAGAGTGCTGGTATAGATGCAAAAGACAGAAATCCCAAACATTCACAAAGGTACTGCTAGTAAAAAGACAACGTAGAAAACTATGAAGCTGATTATGCTATTGAAAACAATAAAGGAGGACAAGTACTTTATTTCTTCCTAAGTGCACAACAACAATCTAATAAAGTTTGGTCTGTTAATAGCACTTTCATTAAACCAGATGATATGTCTTCAGATTTAAAGATCATAGATGGAAAATGTCTAGATATAAGAGTATGATTTTTTATATTCTAAAAGTTCAAGCAAAAAGTTATGTCTTTTCTAATTTGAAAAATGAACAAGGGAATGATTTTTTCACAGCATTCTAAGCCACCATTCATCTTCTAGGATTTGAACTAATTACATGAATTTCCAACCTGGAAATAATGTTCAGAAAGAGAAAAGGTAACATCATTTCATGAAGCACCAACACCAGACATGTTAACCGCTGATCGAAGCTTCCAAATTGCAAGAAGCATATTTTGACAGTAACTGAGGTAGTACAGTGAAGCCCCAAATTGGTACATGTATATAGAACACTGATTGCACCAAAATTTTACTTGAATAGTTTTGATTGTAAAATCTCTGTACAACTTATAGACACCTATTGACCAGCTTCATGTTTCAGAGTTGCTCAAATATACCAACAATGGAGCAATGTGGGAACCTCCAATGCTCCAGTTCAGCATCCAAGTAGTCGAGGACCACAGGCAAAGAACATACAATAAAAATCATTTTATTCATTCAGTCCATTAAGGATTACTTAGTCAGTATCTAAATGAGTGACAATACATTTAAAAAAACAAGGCTCTCAGTCACATTAAAACAGAACAAATGAAGGTAAACCCAATTCATTCTTCCAGTTCAAATTATGTCAATCAAATGGATTCCAAAATGCAATTAACAGGGGGGGGGGGGGGGGGTGGAAAGAGTGCAGACACAAGGTTTAGGGGGTTCCAAAAGGCGCTAATCGGACAAGGAGGAAAATAAGAGGTAGATTATGAAATGCAGTCAGGGACTTGCAAACCACATTGTTCTTTGAAGCCCCAAAATCAGAAAGTAGCAATGTTAAGATTCTCAAATTAGTAATCTCATTGTCTAAAAAAAAAATATTGGTAAAAGAGAAGGAACCCATACTCAAATATTCATAAGCTAATATCATTGTGGTTCCCCACGCTGACATGCTGAAAAATCTAGGACCCAACCCTCTGTAGAAGCCTGTCCAACCATCATCCTTAATCAAGCTTTTAACAACTTGTCTTGCAGAGCTTCTTCTTTCAAGACTCATCACCTAAAGAATAAAAACCACAAAGTTAGGAGAAACCATATTAAAAAAAATGAACTACAAACATACAAGATACAAGCTTCTTTTAAGGTTGGATTGCAGGAAAATCCCCATTAAATTCAGATTGCAGGATGGAAAATTCAGAAGAAAAAAAAACCTTGTAGTTGTAAGCCTAAGCCCAAAACTTTATCATTGCACCAAGCAATGGCCTCCAAATTTACTTTTTTCACTTGACTTTTTCAAAAAATAATTCAGCATTTATTTCAGGAGCATTTATATGAGCAATATTTCTTTTTTTAATGATGTTTTTCCATCAAGTTAAAGTAAAACAAGGGAGTAAGTTCCCAAAAATAGGCAAGGATTCGGAAGAAACATAAACCCAATACAGAAAGCAGAACTGGAAAAAAAGTTAAAATTAAAACCAATTAAGTGAGCTGAATTGAAATATATTTAGAAAGAAGAAGAAGAAATCCTCATTTAGTTCAGAGGATGGAGAATTCAGAGGCAACCTGGTGGTTATAAGCCCAAGCTCAAAACTTTATCATTGCACAAAGGAATGGCCTCCAAATTTTCTTTTTTCCACAATCCATTTTCAGAAAAAAGACTATAGCATTTATTTGAGGAGCAATTATATGAGCAATATTTTTTTTCTCGATGATATTTTCTACCAAGTTAAAATTAAAGCAAGGATGTAAACTTCCTAGAAGAAGAAAAGGGTTATAAAGAAAAATGGATCACATAGCACAAGTGGAACTGGTAACAAATAAAAATTATCATCTATTGCAAAATATATATATATATATATATATATATATATATGCAAGTGGATGCACTAAAAGTACAAGGAAATATGAAAAAAAAGAGGGCCATGGAGATGAGAAAGACTGCAGATAAATATTCAATTGAGCAAGCCATGGAGAAAATATTAAACATGAAATTGCATAGCCAACTGCCAAACCATCCAGCTGGAAACTAAAGCTCCATGTCTTTATGTTTGGTCGAGTATTTGAAGCTAAAACTCACTGTGATGCTTTGATTATTCTTCTAGGAAGGTTAAATAGGCACTGGTTTACAGGTTGTGTGTACCCTTAAAACAAGACAAGTTCAGCTTCGAGTAGGTAGAATACCTGTAAGCGAGTCTTAATTGTATCCAAAGGGGTTGTGATGCAGGAAGCTGTAGCTCCAGCGATAATTCCTCCAGTTGCCTGAACTAGCATTATAGTTGACTCACTAGGAGCAGCTCCCTCGCGATCAGTACCCTGGCCTAAAAGCCTGCCCAAAAGAATCAGATAATATATCACTGGGAAATTAGATCATGCAATTTCATTGGAAAAAGTTGACAATGCACAAGTTCATAAACATGATTTGATTACAGCCATTCAACCTTTAGAACCCTGAAACAGTCTGTTCTTACTTTCATACTTGCATGCATGCAGCATAGCCACTTGGTGTGCTCCAAACCCAATACTGAGCAACCATTATACAATCAACTCCATTCCTAACCTTACAATGCTTCCTGTCTATCTATAACCATTATCAGTATGCCTATGTCTCATTTAAAGTCAGCTAATCATAACTATTTGAGACTTTTCACTGCAGCTGAGAAACCCTCCTCAGGGTAGTTGGAGGCCATTGATGATTGTGGCAACTCAAATATGTTATAAGGAATAATGACTTCAGTTCAATCCATATCCTAATTCCCCAAACAAAAAATCTAAAGGCACATCATTATCTCTCGAATAAAGGACAGAAAAATGTTCAATAACTATTTCACCCAGGAGATTAAATTGATTGAGCTCTTTATAAATGTTGAAATAAATGGAAAAATAAGCAATGTCATCACATGTCTCACCTCCAGATGACACGTTGGCTTGAACCATAACTCGCCCACCATACAGCACTAGATGGTGAATAAGTCATGACTGATAGACCAAACCCCCTGTAAAATCCTCTGATGCCATCAGTCCTTATAATCTTGCGTGCAACATCCAGACCCCCATTATACTTCTCATGGCCAGAATATCCTTGCACCATCAACTTTTGGCTAATCTGAACAGAACCACTACAAAGAAATTCAGCATTTTTGTTACCTTTTTTTTCTCTGGGAAAAAGAAAAGAAAGTAGAGGATGGGTTAAGCATGTTGCAGATGTTAAATGCAAAACCTATTATGAAGTACTCATAAATTGTGTGCACCAGAGTTCATCTGATAATATGACAAACACTTCACTTAATGGGTTTTAATCGGACACATAACACATTTGAATTGCATCCTAGTTTAAAATTTTAAGTTGTCTCCTACATAACATAAAATTCAAACCTCGGCGACTACGTAAAATTCAAACCTCGATGACTAGATAAATAAAAGTCACTTGGATACTTCTTTTTTTTTCGTTCTTACAATGGGATAAATACTAAAAAGAACAAGAATCACATACCACATCAATGGGAACAAAGACAGCTTGAGAACAAAGCGATGCTGACATGCCAGCAATGCCATTTGCTAAGGCTGCTTGTGAAGGTTCAGAGAATTTAAATGGCTCAACCATCTTAAAAGCAGCTGCTTTCGTGGTCTCCAATGCAGTAAGAAAGATAATTCTGGTAGGAATTGCACCAGTGACGACAGTACCAAATCCTCTATAGAGACCAGGAATCCCATCTGTTTTCAGTATCCCTCTAATAACAGAAGATGCACTTTTCTCAACAGTATCCTTCGTAGCAACCTGAAGTCTAGTTTTTATAACAGACATGGGATACAGTGCCACTGTCACTCCAGTAAATATACCGGCTCCTACAACATAAAACTTAGTCTTATCGAGCCTGCAAGATAACAGGTAGCGAAAATAAGCCAATGACGATGCAAATTTAGGATTCAAATGAGATATAATGTAAACAAAAAAACAAAAACCTTCTCAAGTCTTGTATTTCCCATCATGAAAATATTCATTATAATCTCAAACGCTCCTAAACCCAATTAAAGAAAAAGGAAAGGAAAGACATTCAAGTGACCTTACAATTCGTTTCAAAAATAAAAACAGAAACCACGCTCATCAAGCTGGTTTCTTGGATTCCTTAAACCATCCATAATAAATACAGTACTGATGCAAAAACATGAATATATATTGGAGCCATAAGCGAATGAAGCAAAAAGCTCATGTGGGTCTGTCTATTCCAAAGTATCCATTTACAATATATATAAAACAACAACAACAAAAAACAAATAAATTAAGAAACCCGTCAAGCCATTTTCATGTAATTACTGTTACCCGAGTCAAAATTTCTGCTTTTCCAAGAAATAATCATAAAAACCAAGCGTACAAGGATCTTCATTTTCCGGTTCAAAAAACAAGATAAAAAGACAATATGATAAATCCATGATAATATAAGTGAGTGAAGAAGAAAAGAGAAGGGAATTACTTGTCCCAGTTGATCTCGGTGGTCTGTCCAAGCGATGATGCTGCCATTTGATTTGATTTGGTTGAATCTGAGGAGCTTTCAGAATATAACTCTACAAAATTAAATACAAAAAAATGGGAAGGGAAAGGAAATCAAGAACGCATTATTGTGTTTATTATTCAAAGTTATAGCAAAAGATAATTCAATTCTTGAATTGAATTGGTAAAAGCTAAAGAACCGCTGCTACATAAAAGAAAAATTGAAAGAAAAAGAAAATAAAGAAAGAACAGTGGACTTTTCTTTGTTTTATTTATACTCTTTTTTATTTTATTATATTGCGCTTATTTTCTTATTTAAAAAAAAAAAACACTTGGAGCGCAAACAAAGAATGGTCTTGTTTTATTTTTATTTTTTTATTTTCAATTAAGCCGACGCGGCTTTATGATTGACCCGAAAATTAGAAGAAGGTCAAATCATGTGGTTAAAGGTTTCATCCTGGGGCGGACCTATGCAGGCCCAGCATTTAGCATATGGATTTACCTCTTTTATCATTTAATATATTGAAAACATTTATATGTATAAACAAAGGTATAATGAAAGCTTTTATTTTTTATTTTTTAATTTACCGAGTTTTTTAAATTAAAAAAATTTGTCCTAAATTGATTTTTACTTTCCATAAGTAGTCTTTTATTATAAAATCAGCTTTATATGTATTATTTACTTTGAAAATGAAGTGATATTTCTTTTATTTTTTATTTTTTTTCGTTTAAAGATCATTCACAAAGTATTAACTATAAAAAATGAAAATTACATGGAATTAATAAGTTTTAATAATATCCATGGGAAATATAGAGTTTCTCATCCAAGTAATGCCAAAAAGTTAAAACCTCGAAATCCCATGGGCTTGAACAAAAATTTACTAGCTTGTACAAAAAGCGAGGCCGCGCATTTTATTATGATTCTATTTGTTTTTGTATTTTAAAATTTTTTTAAAAAAATTTAAATTTTTTTTTCTCAAATTAATATTTTTTTTAATATTTTTTTATCATTTTGATGTGTTGATATCAAAAATAATTTTTAAAAAATAAAAAAAATATTTTTTATGCTTTTCCGAGTAAAAAAGCACTTTGAAAAACAACCGCAACCACACTTTCAAACGGCTTTATGTAAATGGAAAAGGACATTTGGTTCAAGATTAATATGGTTATTTTATAACATGCATAGTTTTAAAACTTGACCCGGTATAATGATCGAGTCACGAGTCAGATGGGTTAGCCTGGGTTAACAAAAAAAAAGAATTCCACTGGTTTTAAGTCTTTTGCGTGTGGCTTAGTGTTTAAAATCCAAGAATCAGATTCTTTTTTTAAAAAAAGTTGTTATTATCTCTCCGATAAAACTCCAAAAGCTGCCCACTATTGGTAAACACCACCTCTTATCCCCCGCACCTACCTCCTCAGTCAAACCGAAGACCATAATCCACAAAACCACACCACTAAAAAAACACCAATTTTCTTTCTCTCTTATCCTTCATCCCCAAGATCCATACTTGGCTAACGTGCACCACTTCCTTAATCTCTCTAATTTGCCACCTTCACGATAAACACAACAAACCCACTATTCTATTTTCTCTCTAATCTTCCCTACTCTTCGCCCTCAAAATCCTTCATTTGCTAACGTGCGTCGATTTTCACCATGAAAGCCCTTAATCCACACTCGCACCCATGTCCGCACTAATAAAAATCGAATCGCTATCATCACCACAAGATCTGACCACCCTCCAAACAACTGCTCAACAAACTCTCCCTGCACCGCCAATGCATCCATCCACCAACCCACGACATCTGTCGCCACCACTCGGCATGCATGTCTCACCCCATTGCATGTCGAGAATATTTTAAGATTTGAAGAGGAAGCGAAGGCAAATAAGCAATGACTGATTGATCTTTTTACTTACTTTATTTACAAAACTTGGTATGACTTACCTTTAAGTCTTTTATGTGTGGCTTAAATTTCTCTGCTCTTTTTAGCCATTGATATGGCTTTGCAAATTGAAGAGTTTAGGTTTTATGTCTTCATGTTGCAAATGGTTTGATAGTAAAAGGCTGAAACAATGACGTTTTACTTATATATATATATAAACACTCGGGTTTCATCTGGGTTTACTCAGGTTGACCGGGTCAAACGAGTTTTGTTGGGTCCAATTCCTTGCTGGTTTTTTCTTAAACCCGGGTCAGACCAAGTTTTAAAACTATGATAACATTACATAGCAATAACAATAACAAAAACAAAATAAACTAAACTAGAATGTAGCTTGATCGGTAAATAATCTAGGGTTCATTTAGATTAATAACAAGTTTTTTTATGGAATTTAATCTTAGAATTTTAGTTTCAAACCGAAACGTATTTTGATAAAATCATGACATTTAAGTGATAATCGAAGTAAATGGATGTTAGATTATTAATCCTTATATGATTTTTAACATGTATGTGCCTTTGTTTTGATTATATTTGGTCTAATTTGGAACCCACATTGCTGGGTTGTATTTCAATGTTCTTCGTGTGTTTTTTTCTATCCATTTTCTTCAAGAATTTTTGAGTTTTTTTTGTGTGTTTTTTATGCTTAATCTGTTTTTTTGTATTTGACTTTGTTTTTTGTTTGTTTTGGATCAAACCATAATTTTTAGTTTGGTTTATGGTCAAACTAAAATTTTAGGGTCAACCTGGTCGGGTCAAAATTGGGCAAAAGAGTTAAGACCCTGTTTGGTTTGCCATGTTTTTGTTAAAGGTTTTTTTTTGTTTAAAGGTGTGTTTAGCAAACACCATTTAGGTCTATTTTAATAATTTTATTACAAAGAAAAATAGGTTTTTGCCTAAAAAATATAAAAAAATTATTGCATATGACTAAAAATCCTAAAGTTATTTAAGCACATTTCTTTAAAAAAATCTAAAATACTTTGACATGTTTAAAAAAATATATTACATGAATTTACAACAAGTTTGAAAAATAAAACCGACTTGTTTGACATAACCCTAGATAGACAAATGGTTAGAAAACACAACATTATATTAGTTTACATCAGACAAATAAACAATGTAACTTGGCTTAGGTAAGACGTATTTGGAGTGTTAATACCTTCTATTTACGCAATTAGTCCCCTTACCCATATTCTTAGACCTATTAGGAATTTTAGTGACTAAAATATTAGGTAATGACTCTAATTCTCTTTTTTCTACTGATAAAAGATAAGAACTTCTTGTCATTTCCACCCACATCATTTTGACAATCTCGATCTACGAAGATGATCGTTGTGACGTCGCACATGTGCAACACTCAATATAAAAAACGTATAGGTGTCCTTTGATCTATTTGTGTTTCAGTTTTAATTATCATTCCTTTAATAGCTTTTTTTTTCCTTTTAGTCCTTTTGTGTGATTGAATTTTTTGTTCTTCTAATTTCATCTTTTAATATTTAGTTGGTTCGGAATTAGGCTTCGTTGTTTATCCATATGGGGCGCTTCTAATCTACTGACCTGGGTCACAGGTTTAAGAAGCTAACACCAGTTGAAATATTTTTTTCTTTATTTTATTTTTTAATTTCATTATTTGATATTGTTTTTTTATAAAAAAAAAAACAAATTAGGCGTGGTGTCTCATGACCTAGGTCGACGGTTTGGCGGATTCACCCATGTTAGCTCAACCTTAATTAATTGGATTACAGGTTTGTTGTGCTAACTTGAGTTGATTCATGCCAGATTTTTTACGCTTTTTTATCTCATTTCATCATTTTTTATTTGTTCAGCTAAGAATTGAATTGCATCTTTTTTCTTATTTTTGAAAAAAAAAATTTCCTAGGTTATTGTCTCCAAATTTTCTTTATTTGATATATTTATTATTGTTATTTTTTTTATTATTTAATTAAAATAAAACTAACTTATTTAATATAACTAGTTTTATAACCCGAGTTATAATTTTTTTTATTCTTTAAAAGAAACTTGTGACATTATACCATAATTTTTTGTGATAGTTCTATGCTTTGGCACATGCCACATCTAATAACTTAAACTAACAGAGGAATCCTGAACTTAGACAAATATTCAAAGCCAATCATACCTTTTGATGGTACACAAAGTTTTTTAAAAAAGTAATTTGTTGCTGCTTGGGCTTGTAAAGCCTAAACGGCAACCTTTGTTCCCTTAATGCTGTTTTGGTCGAGGCCCAAACAATGGCCCCCATGTTATTTAAGCCCGGTCTAAATAAACTACATCTCACACTTTTTTTTCTTCTTTCTTCTGCATGTTCTGATGTATTTTTTCGAGTTTCGAGCTGTAAGAATATGGTATTGCGCCATATATTTTATGACAAATTTTTTGCAAGTATAAAATTTTATGCGGGCACCATATATTTTATTCAATGTTCAACGACACAAACACCACTGAAAGATAATGAAATAGAATGAAACTAGTGTGGGTGAACAACAGTTACCTGTCAGCTACTAAAAATTTCTGCAGAAGCACGCCTAAACAACAGACTGAAACCAATAGCATGACTCTGCACCCCGCAAATTGAAGTCAACGTACCCAAAACTGAAGTACTCTAGTAATTTTCTAACATCATAGTAATAAACAATTGTCATGCATCCCATTTTTATAATCAGTCAAGTAGAATTGTAAAGGCTTCAACTACGTAAAATCAATCTGAATCAGTAAAGTATCAATATTATGTTTTTTAATCACCGAAATCAATGGCAATTAATTGCGTTTACTTCACTAAAACGTGTTGCTGAACTGTTAATAAGGGGCTTAAAGACCACTCTCTTTATTGTGTCTCGAACAAAACAAAGTACTTGTTTCTCCCATAATGAGTTTCCTCTCAAAGTCAACTGTTCTGCTTCTGTTTGTGCTTTGCTGCACCAGCTTCACTTCAACAGGTGTGCAAGATCTTCTCCTTTTCTTATGTTAAGGCTTTAGTCTTTCCAATGATGGAGTCTTTAGTTATTACATTTGTTGTTTTTATGCCAATGGGGTTTTAGACTTCAGTCTATTCACAGATTTTGTTGCCTTGAAAGTATGATTGTGTTGATGCTAATGGGTTTTCATTGTAGTCCTCAGCCTACTCTACAAAGCTTTTACCATGAATTCGAGTATTCTATTTGGGACTTCTTCCTAGCATGATTATTAACTATGAACATACAGCTAACGGGCTTTCACTGCACCAGTGAGCCTTTCCAATTTTACGATCTAAAATCTTAATTTCTACCATGGATTCGAATTCTGTTTTTGGTTTCTTCACTTCAGTATGATTATTCATTATGGAAATACAACTAAAAGGGGAATATCGGACTCTTTTGTATTCCTTTAGGTGGCGCAACATATGATATTATTTTCCTTCCACCTTTTATTTTCTTCTTTTCTGATGGTTTAAAGTTTCTGATAGATTAAAGATAAGATATGATCACAATGTCATTTTAATTGTTGGCTACTACATGTTTTAAGCTCTCAGCCGTTCTCCCTATCAGTTTATGACGTGCCTAATTCCTTCACATAACTACTTTTGCTGCGATTGTCTCGTAACACAAGAAGCTGTTTATCAAATTTTCAGAAGCCTATGATGCTCTTGATCCAAATGGGAATATTACAATCAAATGGGACGTTGTGAACTGGACTCCTGATGGCTATGTAGTAAGTATCGATCACTGTACATATATATTCAATCGAATCCCAATTAGAATAGCACGCAATGGATGCACTCTAAATTTGGTATTTTTGCTAGATTATGTAAAATATCCAGCTGCAGAAGGGTCTTTCAACTCTGTCTTGGACAAGGTGTTTTTTGGGAGGTTATGATGCTATTGATTAATATAATCAGTCCTCCACCATGTGTATTTTTAATGACCATTTTACTTGAGGTCGATCTTGAGAGTTTCTTGAGCCTGGTAGCTTCAATGGTTGTTTACAAGTTTTAGGGCATTTCAAGTTTTCCAAAGCCACGAATCAATAATAATTTTGGTTATCTTTTCGTTGCAGTAGTTTCATTTGCTAGCATCCATTGAACTCGTAGTTTCTCATGAGCATCTTATATCTTTGGTTTGCTAACATCTTCATGAATGGATAGGCTGTCGTCAAAATCTACAACTACCAGCAGTATCGCCACATCGAAGCACCGGGTTGGTTACTAGGATGGACATGGGCAAATAATGAGGTAATATGGAGCATTTTTGGAGGCCAAACAACAGAGCAAGGAAATTGTTCAAGATTCAAAGGCAACATTCCACGTTGCTGTAAGAAGAGTCCAACAGTTGT
>Ga0325414_1008298_pt1 | contig 11013 bp, 8 predicted proteins | sample PopdelMetagenome_8_FD_206183 | JGI IMG/M metagenome (GOLD analysis project Ga0325414, IMG submission 206183) | Populus deltoides microbial communities from Bellville, Georgia, United States - Leaf-PdKOR-R3 | ecosystem: Host-associated > Plants > Phyllosphere > Phylloplane/Leaf | place: USA...
TGATTCCTTCTCTCCATCGAAAGGCATACTCTGTTATAATCTGGAGCTTCATGAATAAGCGGTTCCGTTTCGTTCACTCTCATTCTTGGCTGCTGAACGACTAAGACTGATGCAGTGCACTCAAAATCTGGTGAAGCAAGCATATCGCCAATGACCCCTAGCTCAGGGCACTCACTCCACTCTTCAAGGCCTCTAAAAAGAGGAGACTTCTGATGATATTTCCCCACTAAAACTAAATCAAAACAACCCACCATCTTTGCCAGACATCCAGCGAGCTCTACCCCATCTCTTACCACTTCTTCGAAATACAAAAATTGCTGATTTCCCAAGTTTCCTTGTCGATATTCATTGATTAAATCGCTGTCTCTCTTCCTTTCTTTACTGTTTGCATTTCCAAAGAGAAGAAAGTTCACGACTGTTATCTTTACACATCCATGTCTCACCATGCGAGCTCCATAAGCTAGTGACTCCGCGTCATCTGGGCCGCCAAAGAATAGAACAGCAACATTGAACAACAACCTACCATTCAGAACAGACAATGACCCGTTTAAGATTCCACGGTCAATGAGAATTCCAACAGAACATGGAGCGTTTTTGAGGACATTGCGGTTCATTTGTTGGATAGAACGGTTTGTAGATTCGATGGAGCCATCGATGGCCCATTTCTTATGAAACGGCATGATTACAATAGTGGCTCTCTTGTTCATTGCCAGACGACAAATATCATCATGCATTGTTTCAAAATGCGTGATTGAGGTGAATGATTGGACGGTGGAGGAGTTCCGATGATTTTGCTCATAGTTCCTTAAGGCATTGAGGATGCTGGTTGTACTGGATGATTCTGTCTCCGGGACTCGTTTCCGGCTGTTTTCTATTAGGATTGGGGCAGCTCGTCCCTCAATCTTGACGAGCACCAAGCCAATGACTGCTATAGGGCTCTCTTCTGTGGCGTGTGATATTTCTAGAAGGTTTATGATTGCAGGGACATTCTCACGGTTGTGGATGCAGACCAGCATCCGAAATTCTGAATCTCGCCTGCTATGTTGGATGGTGCTTCTTTTCAAAGTATTGTATTGCCTTGAAGGATTATAGAGTAGTTTCACCAATGGGGCAACAACTACATTTGTTAAAATCACCGAAACTACGCACAAAGCGTAATCGCCATCATGTAAAATCTGCAATAATAGAATATATATATATCAGGCCATTGTAGATTAGCATGGAAAGGAAATTAATAAAAGATACAAGTGATAGATCTTCTTAGAGAAACTTCATGGAAAACACCTTCCACTAGCCAGAGAAAGGGTGCTTTAGCTTTCAGGAAATAATTAAGAGGTGCTTTAAACTTTAATTATATTCTTTTGACTCTATTTCCCAAATAAGGGGAAGGAAAGAAAAAACTTATAAATCATTTGGGGCCATTTTTGGCGCGGGTGTCCCTAATGGGGATGTATATATTCAAAAGTTTTCCTTTTCTTGCCTCGTGAAGGTTGCCATGGGGCTCTCTTACAACAGTACCAGAATTTAAACTATCTTCAAATTAACCAGACCTTGTTATCTTTCCAGAAGTTGTAAACGTTGATTTCCACAATCCCCTTTATATTCAAAATGATTGCCAGCAGAAAAGCATCTCGAACGGGCACCTGAGAATGCAAGGCTGGCAAAATGACTGCTCCCAACTTAATTATGATACCAGAGACCATAACTATCCCCACAATAATTGCAGACTGAAAATCAACTTTGAAGATATTGGTCTGCAGACCAGTAACAGCAAGGTAAGCGGGATAGAGGAGACCGCAAACTAAAGTACTAAGCTTCGATACCAAAGTTGCTCCAAAAGGTGGCCCGATCGGTAAAACCAAGCCAAAAATCAATGGCCCAAGGACGTAATGCTGGCCGACGATCTCGCTCACAAATGCGAGGAGTAGAGTGACAACGGTGGTGATAAAAATGCATTTCTCACCCACAAGTTCCATTTCTTTTATAGGACCCATCATCCACATTACCATTGGCTTGATGATGAACACGATAACAATAACAAATGCAATGTTTGATAGGACTGCCCGCACTGGCGCTAGTGGGTGAGAAACGACATCCCCAAGCGTGAGCGAAATTGCGGCCACAACAATATCAATTAAATCAGCAAATACAGCTGAAGCAAAGGCTAGGCGGCCAACATCTGTGTTCTGTATCTTGAGCTCAGTTAGGAAGGCAGCAACGACTGGAAAACCTGTAAATGACTGTGATGCAGCTATGAAGACAATCGATTTATTGAGATTGGCTTCCACGGTGACAATGGTTTTCAATAAGAATGATACTGCAAGGGAAAGAAACAAAGCGATGCAGAACATAGAAGAGCCTATATACATAGCAGCTCGACCTGGCTTTAGCATCATTGCAGGATCTGCCTTCACTGCAATTAGAAAGGTATAGAATAAATTTCCAAATGATGCCACTGTCCACAGCGTTGCCAAACTTCTTATAGGGAACATGGTATCTAGCAACTTCTTGTTTTGCCCGAGGAGTGAAGGACCAAATATCATACCAGCCTGTCGACATGCATGCAAAATTTGTTAGATATAGGACCTGTCATTATTATACATTTCTGACGTACATGATAGACTAGGTACAAATACGATATATATCATAAATTCGAAAGGGAATTTATATACAACTGGTTTCTGCCATCTTTTAAAAAAAAAACAAAAAAATTGACGGACAACAAGTGCAGAGTTCCTTTGGTGTAAACTTGAAACCTTTACAATTAAAGGTCAGACGTTTTCTTAGTATATACGATATTCACAATGCAGCAAAAGAGAGAAGAAACCATACTAATATCTGGGAAACGCAACTCGGTTGTCCAAGAGGCCTGAGAAAGATTTCCAACAAGTTTGATACCAGGGAAATAATTGTCATCTGAAACATGAAAAGAGCGGGAGAGCCATCAACAATCTTCGCGGTGAAATTGCGCCAGATAGCAAAGTCATTCAATGAATTGATAGCGTGGCAAAACAGGTCATGAGTCGCATTTTCTGCCATGGGTATTGCTTAAACTAACTTGCTTCCTCTTTAGAAGAAGGGAAAAAAAAAGAGCAGAAAAAGAAGAGGAGAAGAACGAACTACAAGGCATGAAGCCAGCCACACATAAAAGGTGAAGATAGATCGTGAGACCAACCCCATATTTTGCGTTTTGTATTTGTGGCTATTGACCTCAAAGGAACCAACGTTTATTGGGTACTACCTATGCCATCATGGGATTCCTGCCCCCTTTTTTTTCTTCAAGTTAGATCCAATACCTCCCTTGTAAATTAATCCTAACATTACAATAGGAATTTAACCAAGAATTTTATTCTGACTTCTCACGCTCTTACACTCATAATATCCATCATCAAACTTCGGGGGGCTTTCCTATGTATTCATTTTGTTTGCGAAAATTAAATGAGAAAAATTATTCATCAGTTCATTTCTATCAAAATTTTCATCTCTCTTCAAAGACCAAATCTACATAAACATCCTTTGATGCAAGAATCAATTACATCAAGTGAAGTCTTTTTTATTTATTTATTTTATTGGAGAAATATTTTATCCATAAAAAAGGAACGAGTAGAAGCTCATTCCTGCTACAAAGCTAAGAAACAATTATTGAAAACATTGAGGGAAGTAGAATTACTTAGAACGGCTTTCTGCAGAACGTGAGTATTATGGAGCCTCCATTGAACATTCTGGATAATCTACCTTGTTAAATCTCCCACAACCATTATCTCATTAGAATGAACTCTCTTGTTCCTTTCCATCCCAACTCCATAAATTGTGGAGCACCAAGCAAGCCTCAAAGCCAAACCTGACATAAAGCTCTTGCACAGATTCTGTTTATCCCGCTGATACTCTGCACACCAGGAGGTAACACTATTGCTTATGCACCATTTTTGTAACACAGAGTCTCATATACTCTGCTACACTTATGGATATCTTAAGAAGACATGATATCTATCTTCAGCAGCATTATTGAGAAAAAAAGAAAAAAGGACTGTTGATTCTTCTTCCCATTCTCACTCTAGTGGACAATCTGTTTTGTGTTGCCAACCAAAAAAAGAAAATGGTTTGGAATATGTAAGCAACCCCAGACTCTTTTATACCAGTAAATTGGCATTCTTTTTCTTCAGTGTTTTTTTTCCAAGTGAAGTCCTGCTCTGCTACAAGTATTTCTTCCATTGGTTGAAAAACAAAGACTAGGTAACATCTATGCAAATAGTTCAAGAGTGGCAAGGAAAATACTGTCAAGTAATTTATGCATATATGAAATGCCACAAAGTCTAATTATCTCTCTTTTTACATTAAGGACTTCTTTCCATCCTTCTGATGCAAAATCTCTGCCATTGATTATTCTATCTCACAGGAGTCAGCTGATGATTTCGAAGACTGCGTTATCATAAATCAAGCCCACTGCACCAAAAACTTGTAAGCTATGTAGGCTAGCTAGTAGTGAATTGGATGGGATCAAGTTCAAGGAAAGGATGGAATCCGGTTTGCTGATATTGCAAGGGAAGTAAAGATTGGATGTGCAATCAGTCCACTACAAGGCCATGCATACAATATCAAGTTGCCAGCGTATCTAAGCTTAAGATACATGAAGGTTAGCTTCAGAAGGATTGTAATGTGTTTTACATGTAATAAAGAGATATTGTGCAGTTTTTCTGTCGCCCTTCGAAGCAAAGGTATACTTTGAATTATCATCACCTCAAAGTACTACTACAATTTACTTTTAGAATTTCCTGTTGGATAGCCAAGACTGAAACTGGACTAGATATATCTTCATAAGCAAGAAGATCCCTGAATCCACTCTGATAGGCCTAACAAAGCTTTCTGTACAGTTTCTTGGAGATCGATGTCATATCATGATAAGGTCATAATCTCCCACCTTTGATTGAATTATGGATGATGTTTCAGCTCACATTCTCCTCGGTCTCATGAGGCACCATAGATTGTGAATTTGAAGATGGGATCAAGGACGATTCAAAAGCTTGGCTAGAGTTGTGTGATTCGGCAAGTTGGTGTTGGACTGATTAGATGTTTCAGCTACAAAAGAATTGCATTAAATTATGTAGTTGCTAGTATTAATAAGTGGTTATATTTATGATATATTATAATTTAAATTAATAATGAGAATGCAATTATGTGTTTATTAGCTTCAAGGGATGCATGTGGATGGGATTTTTTATGTTTCTAAAAGAAGTTGAAATATTTTTTCACAATCTTTATGGATCATGTTCCATAAAAAAATAAAAAACCACTATTGATAATAATAAACTAAAATCAAGACTATGAGAATTCTACATGAGTGCACATTTACCGCATGCTTCACCTTTTCTCTCGTAAAATTGCATATAAACATGAAATCAATTGATTTTGAATTCAATTCTTATGGATTGGAACAAATTTAATACAATTGGATTCAATAAATTTTTTAAAAAAATATTAAATAAAAAATAAATCAGATTTTGTAAATTTATCATATTACCCTCAGAGCAAGGCTCTCAACAAACTCACCATTTTCGGACCAACTAGATACAATTCTAAATTGGATCTCCTTTACCATCCTCACAAATGCGAGGGTAATATCAAGATTTCGCCTTATCCTCGAACCTTTCATCATCCACGTAATTTTTTATTTTATTTTTTTTCAATTGCCTCTGCCTTTCCTCGTCCCTTCTTTTAACCGCCTCCTTCGTTTTCTGGAGGGAAGATGGCTTAGTAGAGCCGGGATTTTGGGGATGTTAGGTTCTCAACAGTAACATAGCATGGAATTCTCGGCACCCAAAATGTTGCGGGTACAGAAATCAATTCTTCGATCAATAGATGAAATGAAATCAATTATAGTCAAATCCTCCATGTTCCTGTTAAGCGTTGCTTCTCGAGGTTTGTAATGAGCAGACATTCATAATTTCTCATGTCATGATAAAAGAAGCGGAGAATTCTCAGGTTTGTGCAGTATTTTCTCTCGCCATCCAATGCAAGTGTACAACTTGCAAATCATTAATTCAAAGTACTGCTGTGACTTGCTTTCATGATCTGCTGTTGAACCACCAAAACTGAAATTGCACTAGTAATATCCTCAGAAGCAAGCAGGTCCCCTATCGGCCCAAGCTCTTGCAAATCCATCCATTCTGATAGGCCTGATAAAGCTTGTGGCTCAGTTTGATGGCGCCGCCCTGCCATGATAAGGTCATAACCTCCCACAATTGACTTGATTATGGATGATGTGTCAGCTCCATCTCTCACAGTCTCCTCTATGTAATTGACACTACTACTTTCTGACACTCCAAGTTTCAAGTTTCTCAAAAATTCACTGTTAAGCATGTAATCCCAATCATGATAGACTTGCTCAGTAGTAGGGGTGATAAAACGCATAACTGTTAAATGAAGTCCAAATCTCCCTGCCATCCGTAAGCCATAAGCAACTGCCTCCCTATCATCTGGGCCTCCAAAGAAGAGTGCAGCCACACGATATGTTGACGCAAGGAAGATAGAAGACAAGCCCTGGGTTCTACTACGTTCAATGAGGATGCCAACAGAACAAGGTGCCCTTTCCAGTACAGTAATATTCAAGTTCCTTGTATCAGTGTTGCTGGAAACCAATTTGCCTCTGCTGTTCCATTTCTTATGAAATGGAAGTATTATTAGGGAGCAAGCCTTGTCAAAAGAGAGCCAACAAATGTCCTCATGCATCTGTTTTAGTGGCGATACGGCAGTGAACATATTCACCCGGACGAACTTCTTGTACTGTGACTCAAAATACTTGACGATATCAATGATTGGTTGTGAGCGGGATACCCTGTAAGAGGACATTTTTTGGCCTAATTGGTGATTGATTAGAAGAGGGGTGGAACTGCTAACGAGTTCCTCCAGGCAAAGTACATAAACGGACAAGGGACTTTGTTTTGTAGGATTGGAATACTGTAAGAGCTTGATTGCCGCAACAGCATCCTCTTGCCTATGTGCACAGGCAAGTATCTGGAGCTCCGCATCATCAGAAGCCTTCTCAATGGATTTATTCTGGTACCCAATGTATTGGTCTGCAGGATTGTAAAGCTTTTTAATAAGGAGTGGCTGAAATGCTTGTAACAGAAATACTAAGAAAATTCCAGAGGCTGCGTCTAGTTCCTGAGAGAAAGAAAGCAATCTTGATGAGAGAAAAAGCAATGAGACGTTTGCACAAATTGGGAATTTTTAATGGAAACGAATGCAGATAGAGTTATTAGGTGCTTGTTTCACAAACATCCACTGGTATTTAAATTCTAAATAATAGAAAGTAGTGCGAGATGTACCGTAATGTCACCGAAGCTTAAAAATTGTGCAATTTCAGTAATGCCTTTGGCATTCAAGATGATTGTGAGGGCAATAGCATGTCTTAAAGGTATCTTGCAAAAATACGCCCCGATAAAAGTTACCAGCAGCTTCATCACATATCCAATCAATGAAATCTGGAGATGAACAGCATCCTTAAACTCGTGGATAAGCTGAAATAAATTGAGTTTGGAGGAACAGAACACCGCCATGAGTGGTAGAAAAAATCCTGAAACCAATGTATCGAACTTTGCTACTAGGACTTCAGCTAAAGGAGACCGTGCAGGCACTGCCAGGCCAAGTATTAAAGGGCCATACATATAATGCAGTCCTACTTCGTCACCAATTGCTGACAATAAAAATAGTACGCCTACAGTCATAGTGGTGTAGATTTCCTTCATAGGCTTACCTACTGGTGTGCTTCTAATGAAGAAGAGCATTGTTTTCCTCGACACGACTACAGTAAACACGATAAGTGCAAGGGAATAAATAACAATCCGAGCTCCCACTTGAGACGATATATTTACAAAAGCATTTATGAAACCAAACAAAGTTCCTACTGCAAAGGTTGCCAATTTGAATAACAATGAGGATGCTAGAGCAAGGTGTCCAAGCTGCGAATTTATTATCTTAAGCTGCATTAAAATGGTACTGACCATAACAAATTCGGTAGTGGTTATCGATGCAAAATATATAGCTGAAAATGCTTCTTTTGCAAGCACGAATCCCGCAGTTAACTTCTCCTTATCTTTGTCAAACGTGATGTCGATGCTTAGCATTGCTATGTGATGGAATATGAACAGCAGAGTCGCTAAAAAAGTGGCAGTTCTTCCTGTTTTCCATATCAAACTTGGTTCCATTCTCACACCAATCAAGAACGAGAACAGAATGTAACCAATCTTTGATAATGAAGCAAAGACTTGATTGCGCACTACTGTAGGGAACAAGCGCTCTGATTTGTCATTGTCTCTCCATACAGTCTGTCCCAATACTATACCTGCCTGGTAAACATTAAAGAGAGAAAATTAGCAACACAAACTAACAGGTTGAGATAAAAACTAAACCATTTTTATAACTCCAAAAGTAAATGAAAAGGAAAGATCAGCAACGAACAAACACATCAATTTGTTTGTTAAACCAACATTGGTGTCCCGTGCAAAATTAAAAGAAAAAAAAAAGGAATGGACCTTTAGTTTACAATCAATGCCATGCTATACATAACAGATAGAATTTCAAACCATGTAGTTGTAATGCAATCAGAAATATTACCAGGATCTCGGAGGTGAAATGGGTAAAATGGAATCGTTGGAGCACCAAGTGAAAAGAGTTCACAAGCAGGAAAATCACAATCAATTGAACATGGAAACGAACCAATGAATGCTGAAGAATACTTTCCCCATGTTTTACATTCCACATTCCATCAGAGAAAACTCTAACATGGTCGAAGCAATCTCCGCTTACGTTCACGATGTTTCTTGGCGTGAAGTCCATAAACGAGCCTCCTCAATTCTTTCCTAGTTTTAAAAGAAGAAGAAGGAGAGAGAATATAAAAGAATATATACACGTTAAACTGAAGAAATGAAAGGGGTGGTCGATTATGTAATAAATATATTGAAGACATTTGTTTTGGTTACAGCATGTTGGCATAGTTTCTGCTAGCCATTAGTTTACAGTTTTGGCAGCTACAATTTTGGTTTCCAGTTGTGTAACCAACTCTTGTTTTGTTATTTTTTAGGTAGAGACTCAACTTGAGACAGACCAACTCATGTTTTCTGTACATGTGATGTGTTTGTGTTTGTGTTTGTGTGTGTGTGTGTATGAATCTAGAAATCGTTAACATTTATTTGAAACTCTGTCAACGTTTTTAGAAAATCAAATTATCTATTCTCAACTATATCTCCAAGTAAATTTAGATTTTCCTCGACAACTAACTCCAAATTTAGATTTTTCAAGATTTAATAATCGGTTAAATAACAGATAAACAAAACAAAATGTGCATAAATTTGACATGTTGGCAATATTGGGTGCAGGGACATTGCATACCGCCCATGCTTCACTCAGATGCCATTAATTTCATATATTAATTAAGATCCAGTTCTGTGACTGTTGGCACCTCGAAATAAGAGGAATTCGGAGAGTTTGCGGTGTCATTAAAGGTTTGATGTTGTGTGACTTTTTTTCTTCAGAGAGATTAAAATATTTGGGACTGCTCGCTGGTCGTGATTTCTCTTCCGCTTGGCTTGCTGAATTTTCCGCGGGTTCATTAATTTCTTTGGTGCATTTTGTTTTGATTTCTTGTTTTGCATCGGTGAGTTCTATCCAAAGACGTCGATGTTCGTACCTATAATGTCCTAAAAAATTCAAGTTATCGGGGGCAATGTTTATATTTTGAATAATTAGTTAATTTTTTTTTATCCTGTTAATTTTTTCTATTCTTTTGATTATGGTAATTTTTTCCTATTCTTTTGCTGTGATTGTTGGGTTGGTGTTAAAAAAAAATTATTTGATGAATTTGAGAACTATCCAATAATTAAATCGATACTTTTTTATAAGAAAATACAATAATATTACATATAAATACTATAAAATAAATATGCAATTTAAAATTGAGTTTTTGAACTTTTATAGTCTATTTATAGCCCGTGAGTCTTTTTATAAAAAACAGATTATGAAGTGTAATATTACTCTAATAGTATTAAAAAGAAAAAATATCTTTGACATGTGTATTAATATTGATGAGAAATATCTTCAGTATATGTATTAATGAAGGAAAAATATTGTTGACATATGTATTTAATATTGATGGAAATATGGTGGACCCTTAAAAGATTTTTACACACTATCTATTACGCAGCATTAATATTGATTTGACGCAGGGAAAGTCTTTAAAGAATCTTTTGACCTGCTAGGAAGTAGAGAGATGATAACTTTAGATTCTCACTTAGAATACTTGTTTCTAAAAAAAAACTTGACTTGGAAGGGATTGAATCTAGTAAGGTGTCAGACCTACAAGCATTTGAACTTGGTGTGGAATTGAACATGGTGAGAATGGATTTGATAAGATATAAGATTTATGTGCGTTTAGATATAACATGGTTTAATTTCTTTTACTAAAGAAACAATAGCACACCTATATATTTAAAAAAATAATAATTTAATTCGCAGAGTAGGGCAAAGTAAATTATCTAATTCAATACTATTGAGTATGGAAATTTTGGAAGGTCAAAATAGCATATCATTGTAAAATAAATCTTAAATTTTAATTGAAAACAGTAGATTAAATATATACAACTTGTAATATAACAAGAAGTTGTGTTTTCAAATATGAAAGATATCTCCTAAAAGAATTGATAGGTTCTGCAATCTTCTTTTTTTTATTTTTATCAAAAACGTTGTGCAATCTACGACCCCGTATTGCCAAGGAACTATCTAGCCATTAGCTGAAGTTATATTGAAAAGCGAAGCTTAGGTTCACAAGGAATTGTAATGAAACTGCGTCCATTTTTCATGTCACGTGCAGCTTTCTCTAGCCATTATTTCTATGCAACTTGATTGTTTGCAAATCATTAACTCGAACTACTGCTGCGACGCGCTTTCATGATTTGCCGTTGAGCCCACGAGCACCGAAACTGGACTTGAAATATCGCTAGAAGCAAGCAAATCCCCCCA
>Ga0325414_1008299_pt1 | contig 11012 bp, 5 predicted proteins | sample PopdelMetagenome_8_FD_206183 | JGI IMG/M metagenome (GOLD analysis project Ga0325414, IMG submission 206183) | Populus deltoides microbial communities from Bellville, Georgia, United States - Leaf-PdKOR-R3 | ecosystem: Host-associated > Plants > Phyllosphere > Phylloplane/Leaf | place: USA...
AAAACATTGTAAACATAGATCGATTTGTATGGTTTACTAGAACAGTGTCAAGTTTACTAGCTATTGAAGATGTTTAGGTTTTTTTATAAATCACATTGGTTATTATTATATTGATAGAAGGAAAATAAATATTTTTATAATTTAAAATCATTTTAAAACAACCAAAAATTTCCCTCAATGATTTTTTTTATAATTATAAAGTAAGTTGAGAGGCAATTTAACATTCCACTATACAAAAAAATAAAACAAATAGTAAAACAATTAAAATACCTTTGAAGCTAAAAAAAATTAAAATTGGCACAAGGATTTATTGTTATTATTATTATTATTATTAGGTCATCTAAGGGGTAATTTGGTATTCGATTAAATATATATATAAAAAATATATATATGACTAGAGTGTGCATAGCACGCGTTACCATGTGGAAGGTGTCATGCACCCGCCAATATATGGGAGGCGCTTGTGCTCTTCAAGTGGCACATGAGACATCCCTGACGGTTAAAATATCCCTTCTACCGTATCATTGGAAGCATCTTAGTGTCATTTTCATTTTTTAAAGAGACGCGTGTGGTCGATGGTAGCATGGTTTGTCCTATACTTTTCTTTTCTTTTTCTCTCTCTTTTTCTCTTGAAATTCGTGCTGGTCATGCAAGATTACTATGGAAATTTTTATTTCGGTTTTCATTCTTTTAATTTCTAGTTTTTATTCTTAACCTTTTAGTAAAATTTTAATTTTTTTTCAATTTCATCATTTAATCCGAACTTGTTATATGTTTTTTTGTTCTTTTTTGGGCTTTATGTTAAATTGATTTTTCTTTTCAATTTCACCCTTCAATTAAGAAATTATTTGTATTTCTTATTTTAATTTTGATCATCATTCTTTTGATTGTTTTTTTTTATCATTTTGTTAAATTTTTTTTTCTTTTCAATTTCACATATCCAATCAAAGATAAAATTTATTTTGTATTTCAATTTTAAACCTTATTCTTTTAATTGTTATTTTTTGTTTTTAGTTCTTTTGTATAATTGAATTTTTTTAAAAATTTTATCATTCGATATTTGATTGATTGAGAATGAAATTTCATGATTTTTTCAGATATGATGCTTTCAGTATAATAAAATGAGTCATGAGTTTGAAAAGTTATCATGAGTTGGCAATGAATTTTTTTAAAAATGGGTTTTGTGATTTTTTTTTTCTATTGGGTTATCCTAATCTCATGACTTCAATCTCGGGTTTGGCGGAATGATCCGGGCTGATTCAACTTTGATGACTAGGATTATATATTTATTATGCTAACTTGTGTTGACTTCACTTTAATTTTTTAGGTTTTTTTTAATCAACTTTGTCTTTTTGTATTTAATGGTTTATGAATTAATCTATTTTATTTGTCCCCTCTTTTGAAAAAAAAATATTTTCCTCAGTCATCATTACCATATTTTTTAATTTGATTCATTTGAAATGTCTCGTGTAATTAAAATAAAAATAATTTATATAACATAAGTCGCAGAGAAAACAAATTGGACCAAGACCACAGCTAGTTTCAATTGAATTTTCTACGAGATAAGATTCCATTAAAGGAGCCTCGTTGAAGCAAGCTTTTAACGAGTCACATCGCGTTGTTAAAGGCAATTACGGGCTCCTTCGAAGGTTCTTTCCCCTCGAGAAATTTATTCAAACTCATCCATCTAATGCTTTTTTTTTTCTTCTTTTTTTTGCCCTATATACAAATTTTTGCATTATATCTTCGTAAACGAAAGTGGAGACATTGGACCGCTAATGGGTTTTTAGTTTTGAAAAATAACTAAAAAAAAATCAAACAGTGAAAAAAACTGATTAGAATTTTGAAAAAACCTATCGGTTCGGTTCGATTTTAATTTTATAAGCCTGAAACCGAAAAAACCAAACCGAACTCAAACCGAGTCAAACTAAAAAAACCGAGCTAAACTGAAAAAATCAAGTCAAATCGGTTTGAACCAGTTTTATTTTAAAATAATCAAACTAAACCAAAAATAATCGATTTGAACTGATTCTAGTTTGATATTGATTTTTTTTAAATCAATTTAGTTATTTTTTTTTTATAAAAACTAAATGAAACTGTAAATAATTACTCTCAGCAGCAAGGCTACTAAACTGGTAAAAACATAGGCCCCACATCTTTGAGGAAATGGGCCCAAGATCCATGGTTAAGACTCATGCAAGAGGTAATTTTGCTTAAATCACCGACCCTCACTCCAAACAACACCAATTTATTTTAGGTCGGCCGGAGCATCGATACAGAAACCATACAGCTTCTTTAGCTTAAGAACAAGGACACATTTGACTTTGTGGAATAGTCTTGTCTCCCGTCTCTTTCCATGGATGACGCATACTGAATTTGAAACCAGATTATTTCTCTCCCAAACAGAGAAAAAAAACACACAAAGGTTGTTAACTTGGTCATCTTTTCTTACCATGAAAAATAAAAAATTAATATCTTCTAAAAATAGGTTACATATCCTCCAATTAAAGTTCTTCCAAGTAGACTGATTTTGAGTTTTATTTTTCGTGGAGCCGCTCAAATTCAACTCTTTCGCTGGCATTATATAGTTGGAGATAATTAATATATATATATGATCCATGTGGAAAACATATTAGCTTAATATCAACGTATTCCCGTGTGGAAAACGGCTCAATTAGTTCTTTAAAATATTTTTTAAATTAATATTTTTTATAACTTTGATATACTAATATTAAAAATTAAAAAAAATATTGTTTTTATATATTTTCAATTAAAAAACATATTACATTAATAATAAAACTTCCAACTAATTGTTAGCTTATTATCAACACATACATTCTCGTGGAAAATGTTGAACTAACTTTTTAAATTATTTTTTATCTAAAAAATTATTAAATCAATATTTTATATAATTTTAATATGCTAATATTAAAAATTAAAAAAAATTAAAAATATTATTTTTACTATTTTTAATTAAAAAACATAGTACCGAACCCGCATTAATAATAAAACTTCCAACTAATTGAATAACATTTGTTTTAACGATCGTTTCCCTCTCCTTTTTTTTTACTTAAAAACCACAATCAAATGATATTATATATCCTCTCTTCCTTCACTGCCAAAGTTTCATCTTTCTTTCTTTCTTTCTTTCTTTTTTCCACAAATATTTCGTAGCCTTCAATTTAATTATTAATACGTACACTCACCATTCCTAAACATTGACTAGCTCGTATACTCATTATAATCCCCCTCTTGTAGCAATTAATTTTAATTAACCTTTCATTTTCGTATCACACACAATTTAAATGGAATTTATTATCACACTCAAAATTTTATAAAGATGATAGTTAAGGAACCTCAAGATATATATATATATATATATATATCTTTGCAATGATTTGAATAATTCAATATATATTATGAACCAAATTAATGAATCCTAATTTATGGGAATGGTAATGATTTATACGTCAATTTAATACACAATATTTTATATATAAGTTTATAGCATCCATGAAAATTAAATTAATATGTTATAATAATATGTGTTTGGAAAATTCAAAGTTATTGCCAGCGAGATCTGATATTTTCTACGTCGATTAGCACAAATCTAAAATTCAAAGTTATTGCCAGCGAGATCTGATATTTTCTACGTCGATTAGCACAAATCTAAAATTTCAAGTTGCAATATAGTAAGGTACACCAGCTATCAGCACGCGCTTTATCGTGGGTCTCCCTACTCTTCTTCTTTTTTTAAGTAATTCGAACTCGAGATGGCAAATAAAAAATATAAAAATAGATAAGTTTAAAAAATCTCTCACAAAGACGAGGGTGGAAGGCAAGGAGAGCATCGAAAAACACAGATGAAAAATCTCTTCAAGTGCACAACCGTGGTGCCAAAAAGCAACGGTAGCAATGTATAAACATCAATAATGCTTCCGCAACAAATGAAATGGAAAAAAAGATGATGCCGAAATGGTGGTTGATGAAGCAAATCTAGATTTTAAAAAATAATAATTAGTGACTTATCATGTTTTTATGTGAGAAATATGAGCACAAGAACCTAGAGATTTCATCAAGGTGATTATAAGTTAATCCAAATACCCCATTTATAAAAATAAAAAAAAATTCTAGATTCAAAAGTATAGTAAAAAAAAAAAAAACCACCTATCTACTAGAAACCCATTGAAAACAATTGGGTATGGCTGGAAAGCTAGTTTTCTTGTAGCACAAATGTAACACCCCCACATTATTACTTCATGACATTAACAAATCAAGCATATATTAATATTTACTTTCACAAATTTCCATTGATTTCTTTTTTATTATTCCTTAACATTAATATTTTCTCTACCATTTATTAGTAGTAATAATTCACCAATCAAACCTTTTACTCAAATAATAGCCTAGAAGCCCCAACCTCTAAGCTAACCTTTTCAGGTAACATCAAATTTCAAATGTTGTTTTCAACGTAGGAAATACCTAAAGGTAACTTAATAGTAAAGGTCATCATACATAATCCTTCTAAAACCTTCTTTACAACTTCAATAATATAAACAATAATTAATCATTTGTTTCAATTGGCTTATGTACCTAAGGTGTATGTCCAACCCCTTCATATTCTTCACTCATGCGACTGACTATAAATTTCTCACTACCTTCACACTTGTAGCTGGTACATTAATTTTATGATCAAATCCCTATTTTCTCGTGGCCAACTTGATGTTAACAGCTTTGGGGCTCCACTCATGTGACGGACTTGCATGCATAAAAAAGTAATCATCTTGCCCTTCAAGGGACTTTGATCATAACCTCATACATGTGGCCGACTATAATACACACAACCTATATGTACTTGTATTTTGCAATTCATATTTATTTAGCTAAGCCTCACAAATGGGGTTGGCTTTTTATTTAACAACTCAATCACTTTATGAATGATAACTTATCAATCTAAGCTCATCTCATATTGTTGGTTTAATGCACACAACATTTATCTAAACTAATCTTCACATTGAGATTTCATGAATTTTTTTTTCAATTTAAAAGAGTTGAGATGACAAACACCTACATGTTTCTCTCACTGGTCCTGTCCCATTTGCCTAGGGTCCCACAATCGATGCCTCTCCTGAATCACACCATGTCTTACATCACATTCTCTCCTTAAAAATATTACAAATGCATTACTCAATATTCTTTTAACAATTCAGGTACTTGTTACTTATGAATACATGTACCCTTACATCATTACACATAATTTTCCGACTCTTAATGTTCCAATATATGAAATGCTATCATATAAACTAATTTCATGCATATTGCTTATTATGTTTTATTTTCCACATAATAATCAATCAGATTCTTTAAACAACTCAAAAGATTTTAATAAAAACTAAGAAAAGACCGAAACATAAAATCAAACCACCATAAAATAATAGCCAAAACGATCGTACTATTTTGAGAAATGGTCTGACCATTTCTTGAATTGGTCTAGACGTTTCTCAAAATAGCTATCCCGTTTCTACTACCAGAAAATTTCTCTATTTTTTTTCTTTGGTCGAAATCTTCAACCTTGTAATAAATTTGGGTTTTAACTTCAAGATCAATTCTTATATCATATATACAAGTTACATACATAACATGACAAAAAGATGAATTTTTTCTAATAATAACACAATTTTCTCATTACCTTCCAGTTTCCCCAAATTCCTAATATGAACCCTAAAATAAAAAATTATGATTTTTCCTATATGTTTCCAGGTAATGGAAATCCTTTGATCTAACACCTCCAGAAGGTTGTATAAACATCCTTAATTCATCAATATTTTCAACAAAACACTTTTCCTATAAGTTTTTCTTCTTATTCGAACCTTTATAAGGTTCCTACCTAAAACTTTTCTTCAAAGTTCTTGTTCAATTATACTAACAAGCCTTATCTTGAGGTTATACCATGTAATTTTTACAAAGAACACATTTTTCTGGTTAAAAATTTTACATGATCTGATAAAAAAGGGGAATTTATATAGAAACTTTACCCCGGGGATAAGAAAGATTAAAAAAATTAATGTAGAAACTTTTAATGGATTAAAAGAATTAAAAAATAAAAAGAAAATAAATAATATAAGGATGTTAATAATTTATAAGAGGGGTAAACTATGAATATAAAAAGAAAAGAAATTTTCATTCTTCCTCTCTAATGGTGGTCGGCTGGTACTAGAGAGAGGGGGGATTTTAAAAATTTCTTTGTTTTTTTTTATCATAAAATTGATTGGGTTTCATCATTAATCAAAAGGGAAAGTTTAGCAAGTTTAAGAATTAATTTGCCAACGTTACTAAGATAAGAATTTGGAGGAGAAATTTGAGGTTCTAGAGAGAGAATAGACTGGTTAACATTCGAAGTTCTCTTTACACTTGGTAAGAAGTTTTAAACCCAATCATGTTAGTTTTATAAAATAAACTCTAGTTTCATGCATGAAATTGAGTTTTTCTAATTAGGGTTTTTGAGTAATTTGGGGAAAATGTTATATTGTTATAAATAATTGCAATTGGGGTAAATTGTGTTACAAATAATGCTTTATAGTAGATAATTGAAGAAAATATATTGGGGATTCGAGGATATTAGTGCTAGTCATAAAAAAAAATTGATTTTAAGGAAATTGATTTATTGCTTGAGAGGTGTTATGAGTGTGTTTGATATGATTAATTGATATTTTAATTTATTTTATCGATAATGATTATCAAAATGAATTATTGAATTAAATTAATTGATATGTTGACTTATTATGTCGATAAGAATTATCGGATTGAATTAATTGATATGTTGATTATTGGGTTGAATTAATTGATATGTTGATTTATTATGTCAATAAGAATTATCATGATGAATTATTGGGTTAAATTAATTGATATGTTGATTTATTTTATTGATAAGGGTTATCAAAATGAATTATTAAATTGAATTAATTTATATGTTTGATTTATTATGTCAATAAGAATTATCAGGTTGAATTAATTGATATGTTGATTTTTTTACCGATAATGATTATCAAAATGAATTATTGAATTAAATTAATTGACATATTTATTTATTATGTCGATAAGAATTATCAGGTTGAATTAATTGACATGTTAACTTATTTTATGCATAAGGGTTATCTTAATAAATTATTGAATTGAATTAATTTATACGTTGATTTATCATGTTAATAAGAATTATCAAGTTGAATTAATTGATATGTTAATTTATTTTATCAATAAGGATTATTGAAATGAATTATTGAATTAAATTAATTGATATATTGATTTATTTTATCGATAAGAATTATTAAAATAAATTATTGAATTGAATTAATTGATATATTGATTTATTATTTTGATAAGTAATATTAGAGTAATAAATCGTAATCTTAGTTAAGGATTAGTGCCTGTTTTAGACTATGCAATTTATTATCTTTGTTGTGGGTTTAGTCCCGATTATAAGATAAATGTTTGGTTCTAGATAGTAGAGTGAATGTGAGAATTTGAATTGAAAATTTTGGTGTAAGGTGTATAATTGAATTCAATGAAATTGTGTTTTGTTAAAAGAGAGGGGGGCTAAAATTACATGAGATTATATTATTTTGTATTAAATAAATTTTCAAGTTCATCTCAGCAATAGAGAGGAGGTTTGTTAACTTTAGGACATCCTTTTATTAATGACATTGATTGGGTTATAGGTATAGACTTTTGAGAAATTATCTTTTTTCGTAATTAAAAACTTATAAACTAAGTTATTGTAATTTAAATTATAAAAACTTCTATAATGTATTATGTGGTCTAACTTGTTTTATTCCTTTTAAGAATCTCTCTTTCTCTCTTTATGTATACAATTAATTAATTTTTTGTATAAATATGAAGTATATTGATAAGATCTTTAAAATATAAAAATAAATTTGAAATCTTAAATTGTTGAATCCAATAAAAGTTTGAAATAATTATGTATAGGATGATTGGACAATAATTTTGTGTTTAATATCGATAATTTGATACTAAAATATAAAGGAAAACTTTATTAAAATTTTGATAAAAAAAAATTTTCATCCAAATCTTAAATTGAATTATGATATTTTTATTTGTAAGTTTAAGTCTAAAAGTGGAGGATGATACAATAATTGTCATTTTTTAAAAAAATAAAAAGATAAAAATATCATTTTATGCCAATTTTTTTTCTTGTTGCTTTTAAAGGTATCAATGTATTTTTATCATGTAAATAATATTGAAAAGAAAAAAAGATCTGGATCAAAGTTATAATTTCGCTGCAAAAAAATAAAAAATATGATTTTATTGGGAATTGCAAGCTTAAATAGTTTTTTGTTGTTGTTATTGTTTTTAAAGAAATCGATGTAATTTTATTAAGCAAATAATATTGAAAAGATTTAAAAAACCTCTAGATTAAAGCTATATATTTTTAATGCCACAGAGTCATTTCACTATAAAAAAAAATATTTGAAAAAACGATTTCATCCTTAATTGCATCTTAAATAGTTTTTCTGTGCAAGGGTAATTCAATAATCAATGGTTTGTGTCTTGCGTCACAATATTTTCCTTCTCTTTTAGTTTTTTTTTTAATTATAATATAATGATTTTTTTTTTTTTTTTGCCTTCATTACTACAGGTTAACCTTTCAAGATTCGTTGAAGGATAACCTTGGATTTAAGCAGCTTTGACATCCACCAAAGCCCAAGCAAATTAGGTGTTTTTACAACAAGAAGTCAACAAAGGTTATGCATATCTTAAAAACAACAGTTGATGCATATCTAAAGAAAGTTCCTAAAGCGGACCGCTTGTCCCTACCGCTGTCACCCACCCACCTCGTTTCCTCGCACTACATAAACCCCCTCCTCTTTATTACTCACTCATCCTTCAACTTAAAAATCCTTCGTAAATTCCTTTCAACTCTTCTTCATCATAAACCCTCGTCTACTTTACTTCCCTATCAACAGATCTCTCGTAGTTTTATTGTTTAGCTAATTAAAGAAATATGTGTGGCGGTGCTATTTTAGCTGATATCATCCCTCGTAACCGCGGCCGACGCGAAGCAGCTTCACAGTTCTGGCCAAGCGCATGCTTCGATAAACTCAGTCCCTTGGAGTCCTGTCTGAGCCAACCTAGCAATCAGGAGGAGTCATTTACTCTCAAACGACCCCAACCCCAACCCGCTTCAGGTATCAGATTCTCTCATTTCATTTCTTGTTATAGTTTTTTTTTCTCCATGTTCATGTTTCAAAGAAATTGATTTTGAATGTGGAATTTATGCTGAAACAGGGGATCATGAGCAAGTGGAGAAGCCCAATGCCAAGAGGCAGAGGAAGAATCTATACAGAGGTATAAGGCAACGACCTTGGGGTAAATGGGCAGCTGAGATTCGTGACCCAAGAAAAGGAGTCCGTGTTTGGCTCGGTACCTTCAATACTGCTGAGGAAGCTGCTCGAGCCTACGACAGAGAGGCTCGCATAATCCGCGGCAAGAAAGCCAAAGTCAATTTTCCTAACGAAGATGAACATTACTCCTCCTCTCAAAATTCAAATACCAAGCCTCCGATGTACCGAACCCCCACTTGTCATTTCTCAAAAGGTTATGATTTTGGGTACGGTTCTGGTATGAATCAGGTTGAAGCCTACTCTTCAAATGGTTTTAATGGCCAGCCAATTGTCGCTTCCGGGGAGGATGATTCTGGGTCCGCTTCAGAGGAGGGAACAAGACTGGTGGGCTGTAATCAGAACTTGAAGAGTAATATTTATATGGGTCAAGTGAAGCTGGAAGTTGAGGAGAAGCTAGAGAAGGTGAAGAATAAGGAGGTGGTGGATTTGGGAGCTGGAGAGGAAGAAAACGAGGTACAGAAACTGACCGAGGAGTTAATTGCGTATGAGAATTACATGAAGTTTTATCAGATTCCCTATCTGGACGGGCAATCCATGGCACCAAATGGTTCCACACAGGAACACCTTGTGGCTAATCTTTGGAACTTTGATGATGTTTGTGTCGCTCCTCCTGTCACATCGGCACCTCTGTAACGGCGACGGCAGTGTCTTGTCTTTTTTTTTTTTGTTTTTTCAGATGGTTTTGTAAACTGGCAATTGATGATTAATTATGTTTTTTTCCTTTTTGTTGTGTGAAATATGTCATGTTTCAATGAACAGGGATTTAACTTCTTGAATTTGCTGTCGAAATGTAAATCTTTTGAGTTAATTGTCAATCAATAAAATTATTATCCTTCCCTTCATTTTCGTGTTTTTGTTTCCCGATTTGCAAGATGAGATTTTGGAAATGTTGCGAGTTCTAACCACGGCGCAAGGGTTCTTCCTCCTGTGTATGGATTTCACTGTTAAATGGGTCTCCAAGGATCCTCCTATTTTAATGATCCGTATCGTCTGAACCGAAACAGTACTAGTTTTTTTTTTTAATTTTTTATGTAATCTCTAAATTCAACACAAACACTCACGCGAAGCCTCGATTGGTAATAAATAATACTTTAATTTGTGAATTCCGATTAATTACTATACCTATTTATACATCCATTCCCTTGACGTAAGGAAAAATGTGTAGGATGAATGATTCATGTAAATTCCATTTTGGATTTTCCGCGCAAATAGCAAATCAAGATGTTCTAATTGAGACCCAAGAAAGTGGCAGTGATGAATGAACTGGTTGATAAGAAGGCATTAAAAAACTGGGGTCAAAAGTGTCGAGCGGAGGGAGAGGTTAAATTAAACGCGGCTAAAGGGTCGTTGAGGAGAAAGCAAATACAAAGTTGGCATGCTGTAAGAAGCAAGTGGGGAAGCTAAGGTGGTAAAAATCTGAAACTGGGAACTGCTTCGCTGGTTTTGGATAAACTACCGCCTAGGGAGCCCGGTGGGCGCCCCTGGCATATCTTTTTATAAACTTGTACTACCACTCGTCTCCTCGAACACTTGAACTACTACGACACAAAACGTCGTACAGACGACAGAGGATTAATGTTTCAAAATAAAAAA
>Ga0325414_1008302_pt1 | contig 11009 bp, 6 predicted proteins | sample PopdelMetagenome_8_FD_206183 | JGI IMG/M metagenome (GOLD analysis project Ga0325414, IMG submission 206183) | Populus deltoides microbial communities from Bellville, Georgia, United States - Leaf-PdKOR-R3 | ecosystem: Host-associated > Plants > Phyllosphere > Phylloplane/Leaf | place: USA...
TTTTTTTTTATCTTGATTTATATAATAAAATGTATCTCTTATCTAGCACATAACCTTCATCTATCATGTGCCCAAACAACTCTGTCAAAACTCCATATATGATCTTAGCTCTCTAGGGAAATTTAAATGGGTGGTTATATTATTTAACCTAAAGAATGTCAGTGTTATGTACCATAGAGCCACGAATCTGATTCTTCATGATATGATTAATCATAATATAGAGGTGTACATTAATGATATCATGGTTAAATCAATGTCTCAAGCCAATCATTTGAGTGAGTTATATTATGAATTTAAATGCATGAGGTTACATAATCTCAAGATAAATTCATTGAAATATGCCTTATGTGTATGAGAAATAAGCTTTTTAGGATTTTTGGTATATCAACATGGAATAAAGATGGATAAAAATTAAAAAAAAATCCATCATAAATGCAGAACCTCCATAAATTAAAAATGAATTAGAATGCCTTATTGTCAAAATTAATTTATTTATAAGGCTCATATCGAACATCACATGAAAGATTAAGTGATTTATTAAGCTCTTGAAAATAAATAGCATATATGAGTTTCAAAAGACTAAAAAGAAATTAAGTTGCTTTTGAAGATATAAAACTTATCTAACTAAACCTTAAGTATTGTCCCCATCAAAACTTGAAAAGCTTTTAAGGTTATATATCTCAACTGTATAAGGATAAATTGATAATATGTTAGCACAAATGAGTGAAGTAAGTTGTCTATCATCTTAATCATGTTTTCATAGATGTTGAAGAATGTTATGGTTCAATAAAAAGCTTTATATATCTTTATAGTTTGCTTGTGTAAAGCTTTATTGGTACATCTTGCTAGTAGATATATATGTAAATTGTAAGACATATTTGATAAAGTACACATTATCTAGACCTTTCTTATAAGGTCATATTGGAAATTAGACTTTAGCATTGTCTGAGTTTAATTTGCATTACATACTATAAAGAGTAGTTAAATGTTAAGCTTTAACTGATTTCTTAACTAATCACCCTTGTCTTAATATTGACCATGAATTAGAATAAGACATTGGTATTATGATGAATGAGTCTGTTCTATGACAGTTATGGTGCTATAGATCAAAAACTAAGAATAAGGTAGGTGCAAGGGTGGTAATAATTTCCCTAATAGATCATAAGATTACCTTATCATTTTGGCTTGATTTTCCTTGCACTAATAATCAAATTGACTGTGTGTTACAGGAGATTCTTTCCCTAACATACAACTTTATATTAATGGGTAAAACGTTTGACCCTATTGCTAAATCAAGTTAAGGTTTTGGTAAAAGATTTTAAAGGCCTTGTTTCATATAGAGTTAAAATTTCATAGCCATCTGATATCATTTGAGATTTTCTAGTTATTTTTGGACTATTTTCCCTATTTAGTTTTTAATTATTTTATTAGTTTTCTAAATTTATCTAGGACATTTTTTCTAGTATATAAGTTGCGTATAATAGTTATAATATTGAGTCTTAAGTAGAGAAAATATTGAATAATAAAATTTTGAATTAGAGTTTTTGTATGGTTATCTTATTTGAAAAAATCTTGTGTTGCTTGTGCTTGTTATCTTTCTTAAGTTATTTCCATTGTTTTAGTTAGTATTAGAGTCAAATAATTCCTAGTATTTAGTTGTTGTATGTCATTGAATAACCATGACTAAAAGGGTTAGTCATAGAACAAGATGAGCTCATGTAGGAGGAGTAAGGAAGTTATCCATTGGAAAAGAGATGTTCAAAAACTAGTAATATAAGACATCCATAGATAAACTACAAAATTAATCACTCAACTAGCAATGATAAACTTGCATAGCCAAGTTAAAAAATTATCATTTCGATTAAAAAAGATGGAGAAGAGAAAACTAGAGGATCATGAGAAGAGTGATTATAAATCCATGGCTAGTTTTAAGAACTTATTTTAGAGGCATAAGCAAATGAGATAGCTTTTTGATTGGGATGAGTATCATGATATTTTAGTGATCTTGTTTATAATGAAATAGATGTAGATTGATATTCTCCACGAATTTATTATATTTATTTTGATGATGATTATATTGATAATAATAACATAAACAATGATCTCATCAATAATATCCTCATTAATAAGTTATAGGTGATTTTTGATGAAGCATATTGTGAAGGACATTCCTCACATATGCTAAGGAGAATTCTAGAATCAATGGGTTAAAGTTGATGTTCTTAAACTTCAGATAAAAGTTATGAAATAGATGTTCAAAAGTTCTTTATGCGAAAAAACCAGCTCACATCTTGATGGGGAAAAGGTTGTTTATCTTTATAGTACTACATTTCTAGTTAAGTTAGAGCTTGACAAGGCTACTGCAAAGTTATTGACTTTCTTTGGTATAATTTATGTCACTATTACTTGCTATCTTTTCTATATTCCTTTCATCTACATTAGTTGGTATTAGAGCTCAATGACTATTTATAATTAGTTGTTATATGTTGTTGAATAACCAAACCACCATTCAACTTAAAACATCCACCCTCATGTACCAAAGCAACAAAAACCAAAACCAAACTTTCCCTTTACCCAACACTACTAAAACTCCCCTTGTTACAACCACAAAAACCTAGCCAAAACACCATTATTCAATCACTCAACAACTTAAAAAAAAACCAAAAATACTAAAAAATCAAACATCAAGTCTTTCTTTTAGGAGAGAGTGTTTTATGAGAGAGTGAAAGAGTGCAATTATATGTGTGAGTTGTTTTATGTGCTGTAACTAATATTTTTTTTTCTAGGATAATGCCTCTCTTCTTTTTCTTTTTTATGTGAGAAAATAATTTATTTTTTTTAATTGCTTAGTTCCAAGCAAATTTGGTCACAAAGCAAACCAAAATCATTTTGGTTTTTTATTTTTTTTCTTAACATTTTTTGTCCTCTTTATATATATATATATATATATATATATATATTGATTTTTTTTTAAAATAACAACGTCAACGCCGACTCGATAAAAAAAATAGATAATGACTTTAAAACGGTGCGCTAAAAGTTGAATGTGTTGAAATTATTTTTTGAAATTTAAATGTTTTTGAAAAGTCAAAAATATATATTTTAAATTTTAAAAATAAAAAAAATCAAGTTATTAGTACATCAATACACTTAATAGCCAGTTTTTTTTAGGAAAAGGCAAGATTATGAAAATATTGTTCTGAACAGTGTAAAAGTTGAATGTGTTGAAATAATGGGATTGCTTACTTTGTATGAGGATATGAGTGTGTTTGGTATTGCGGTAGCTGTTGTGGTTGTGGTTTGAAAAAAGTTATTTTATAAAAAGTACTTTTAATTGAGGTTGATTTGAAAAAATAGGTGTTTGGTTAAAACTGTGATTGAAATTGAGGTTGAGTAAAAAGTAGTTTAATGTGTTTGGTTAAGAATACTTTTGAAATTGAGGTTATAAAATAATTTAAAAATATATATTAATATTGATGGTTTTTAATTTAAAATTTTATAGATTTAACTATTGATATTACATCATAAAATAAATAATACTTTATATAAAATATTTTTTTATTGTAATATTAAAATATCTACAATTCTACAAATGCTACGTCATCAAGCGATCTTTGTCTAATTTATGTAGTTAAATATTGAATAATATTAAATACTAGTTTTTCAAATAAAATACAATTAAAATAATAAAAAATAATTTTTATTTTACTGGATCGAACCTGTTTTAATATATTTTAAGTTTTGAACCGGAACCGGTTCGGCCAGAATAATACAGCATGTTACACTGTTGACGCGAACAGTGCAGCACTGCACTGTTTAATTAACATCAACAGTGCAACATGATGCACTGTTGACGCGAACAATGCAGCATGCTGTACTATTTACGCAAATTAATTGGGATGAACATGCAGCATGCTGCACTGTTCATGCCAATTAATTTGCTTGATGTGCGAAAGCATGCAGCAGAGAGGGAAAAACATGACAGAAAATATCTAAATTTTGCTTTAACAAAACCGTGTTTTCAACGCATAGAATGATAGGTTTCATGTATAAAAATCACGACTCATTTCTTAACTAAATATTATGTTATTATTGTTACATGCTAAACGCAGCCACAAACTCTTAGCCAAACCGACTCAAAGAGTAAAATAATGGTAAGGAAAGAGGAAGCTCGCCGCTTGCCATTGAAAATGACAAAATTAGTAAGCATATGGAATTTTTGATCCCATTTGAATATGCATATCCAAATGAATGAAAGCTATCACACTATCCCATAAATACTAATTTCTCGGCCATTAGCACCAGCCGTTGGATCCTCATCCCGAAAACCAGAGGGTGGGTTCCACACACACATCATCCCGTGTCGCTCGAAAACAGCCTCGAACATAAAAATCATAATGATGGCACATCCTAATATCATGATCCCGCGCAACTCCAGATCACGCCCTAGAGAAATTGTTCTATCTTTCTAGACAAGACAAATTCGCTTCCAATCAGAAAAATAATAAAATAAATTTCCAAATGGAGACTCTCCAAGGAAGGAACACGAGCGCACTACACCACACTACACACCCCTGCAAACCTTAGCTGTTTTTATTTAAATAAAGAAATTCAATGCAACAGGCCTGCTGGGAGTTGCTGAGTGACCTAACTTAAGGTTTCCAGTTTCCACGACGGTTAGGGTTTTATATGGCGGCGGCGGCGGCGGCGACGGCGACGACGAATCCACAGTCACTACAGGCGCGTCCGTACGAGGACCACCGAACGCGAGCTTCGATACAGATCGACGACGAAGACGGAGAGTATGAAGACGCTGCTGGTATGGATGGCATGAAAGAGGCAGCAACAGTAGCGCAAGTGAATTCAGGGGTGAGCGTGGCAGAGCACCACCGTGGAGTACGAGTAGGAGTTGGTGGTGGTGTGGTTACGACTTCGAGGACTAGTGAGCTCACTCTCTCTTTTGAAGGAGAAGTTTACGTTTTCCCTGCTGTTACCCCTGAAAAGGTCTCTCCTTGTTTTGTTCTCCATGATTTTAACTTCAAAAATGGGAATTTTGTATGCATATGATGCTTATGTGCGTATTTATTAATGTTTTGCACGGAATCCTATATATATGTGTGCGCGCGCGTCCTTTCGAATTTTGTGTAAAAATTTATGTTCTCTTTTCAACTTCATATACTTTGGAAATTAGCATCGTACTTTGATGCTTTCAATTTTGAGCAACACCATATTTGTGCATTGATACGCGAATGTAGATGCTTTCAGTTCTTAGGGAAACTACTGCATGTGCTATGTATATTGTTTCTGTGGTTTTTTGGGAACTGCGGAAGCAACAATTGCATCTTCGGCTATTGCATTGGATGCATGTTTGCTTGCTACATCTACTTATTTGGAAAAATGTAATTAAATGCAATTATTTGTTTTTGTTCCTTTCATCTTTCCATCTGTTTTCCACAATTGCTGTGTAGTTGTCTGTCTGGGTATGTTTCCTTTAAAAGAATGAAATTATTGGTTTTGATTGTCAGGTGCAAGCAGTACTCTTGCTTCTGGGAGGAGGAGATATGCCCACTGCAGTACCTACTATTGAAGTGCCATATGATCAAAATAATAGGGTAATACTGAGTTTTTGGGTTATCAAGAGCAATGCCATTGCTTCCTGAGCTTACATTTCATGCATTCTCTAGGGAGTGGTCGACAACCCAAAGTTCTCAAATCTTTCACGAAGAATAGCCTCACTTGTTAGATTCCGTGAAAAACGAAAGGAGAGATGTTTTGACAAGAAAATAAGATACACTGTGCGAAAAGAGGTTGCACAGAGGTACTGCCAACTAAATCTTTAACTTCAAATTTGGCCCCTTTTAAAAATGTTTATCATGCTGCTTGATTATGTTATGTTTCTGGAAAATAATGAACTAGGTTGCTAGGATCAGCGATTTTTCTTTGCAACAAAACAAGATGATTTTCTTCTTTTATTTCCTTTTTATGTATTTGCTTGGGTGATAGCTACGGAGAGTTAAAACCTTTTTTAGTTCAACGAATGGAGGCAGCTGAATGTGCTGTGGTCATTGCTGGTTTTTTTTTTTCTTTAAAAATTCTCCTAATTGTGCTCATCTATGTTTGGTGGTTATTGGAACTAGGCAGAGCATTCAGTATGTATTGGGGATGCTTGTCACAGAAAGAGAAGTACTTTGATGTGAGGGGTGGAGATAGTTAGTTAAGCTACATAATTAAACCTTTTCCCAGGCATCCTTTAAGATTGTCTGGTAATATCATTGAAAGTATTTTGGTATTAACAGTGTGTCACTCTCCTCTCTGTTGTCCTGCCAGAATGCACCGCAAGAATGGGCAATTTGCATCCTTAAAAGAAAGCCCAGGTGGTTCAAGTTGGGACTCCAGTCAGAGTTGCCTTCAGGATGTCATACCTCGTCCGGAAACTGTGTGAGTTAGTTAAAAACATAATCTGGATTTGACAGTTCCACTATTTAAAAATATTTATGACAATGATGTGCTTTTGCAATGTGTTTTAGTGTCAGGAGATGTCAGCACTGTGGTGTTAGTGAAAATAATACTCCTGCAATGCGTCGTGGACCAGCTGGACCCAGGACTTTGTGTAATGCATGTGGACTTATGTGGGCAAATAAGGTTTTTTTTTTTTTTGCTTTAAAATGCATGTTAACTGCAGCTGTTGGAGTCATAGAGTTAAACAGTCAATTATCAATCAGATGAGTTGTATCTGTTTACAAGTGTTTCTAAATGGCAAAAATAAACTCTTTGTTTCTGATGTCTTCAAAGTTTATTCAAAAAGGTAATAAGTTTGTGCTCTGTTCTTACCCATTCTTTAACATGTTCAGCTATACAAATCTGTCCAGTGCGCTGGTGAAAGTCCTTTAGACAAATAATATCATTTCACATGCTCGATATAAACACTTGTTCATTTATATGCCCTTTTTTATATGAAAAAAAGATGAAGAAAACATGAAAAGATGATTTTGTTTAGTCATTGGATACATTTTTTGCAACAACTTTGATATCTGTACCAACTGTTTGACTCGCTAATTCTTATGCTGCATTTTAGGAACAATTCACATTTCATTTCTCATAATGGTCCAGGGGTAGCACTTGATGAGTAATCTTATTATCCAATCTTCTGTTGCACTTGATTGCATAGCTAATGAAAAATTAAAGGACGTAAAGGTGGTTTTTCTTGGTTTATTGGGAGGCTGAAGAAGGCTTGGACTACAATGCGAGGTCTGAACATTTTAGTCCCTAAATCCACATCCCATCCCACCTAGGATTTGAACATTTGAAGTCACTGTTGTGGCCAGGACAAAATGTGATAAATTTATGTGCAAGCATATAATTAAGTTGTGCAAAACCAACAAACCATGTGAATGTTCAAAATTAAACATGTTAGGCAGGCAATGGTCTTATAGTTGACTTTCCTTTCCTTTTTTTTTTTTTTTTCAATCCTGTAGGGTTGTGAATAGAAGTGCACCTATTTTGGATATTGGATATTACAGGCTGTTTGTTAGGCAGTAGTTTCCAGATATGCTTCAGATTGAGCTTCTCTGTGGTTTCTAATGTTATTAATCATTTTGGATTTCTACTTGAAGTGACTTCTACATTTCCCTTGTTGAATATGCAGGGATCATTGAGGGATCTCAGAAAAGGAGGAAGGAATCTTCCAATGGGCCAAATTGAACCTGTATGTACGATGAGTAATAGCTGTTTTTTTTTTTTTTTTTTTATTTTATGAACTGCTGCTTTAAAAATGTGCTGCTCTCTTACAAGCTTGAATTTGAGCTTTGCCAATGACGAGTTCCTATTTTATCCTGTCACTGCCTTTTCCTTTATTACATATACATGTGATAGTTCTATGCGATGACTTTGATTTTTGCTCTTATCTATTGATTTCTGAATCCAGCACTGAAATTTTACACTGTAGTCTCATTCTAATTTGAACATTTATAGTGGTGGTAATAACATTGACACTGTTACTATCATTGGTTTGACTGGTTTAACCTTTGATGTTGATGAGATTTGCAGGGAACACCAATTGATGTCAAGCCTTCCATTATGGAAGGGGAATTTTCTGGTAACCAGGATCAGGATGAGCATGTACTGTCTCATCTTATCATTGCTATTATGTCGTTGATAACTGGACTGCATGTTTCATCTTTCTAAGTTGATCTATGGGGCATGCAGGGAACTGCTAAAAATCTTCCCAAGGCAGTTAATGAAGGATTCAACAATCGTTCTATCAATCCAGATGAAGTATGCTTCCAATCTGAGCCTTAACATGCAAGTAAATGAATTTGTTGGTTGTTCAGAATCATTTATTGCTTGATTTTGGAGCAAAACTGTATAGTTCCTGTCTTTTCTAGCTTCAGCAATTTTGCAATGGATGGAAGCAGTTTGTTTTTTATTGTGGCAATGATTTCTTTTCTACTCGGTGTTGTTTTCTGTGTGCGCGCCTTATGTTTCTGGATTTTTATCAAAAGCCGTATCAGAATGTCTTCTGTTTATGTCATCTGATTTATTTTTCCTAGCCAATTGGGTCATCTATACATCACTCAGGTGCAGGTTTTGCAAGAAGCTGATCAAGATCTTACAAATACTTTGCCAATGGGAGCTGTCCATTCTTCTGGAGATGATGATGAGCAGGTATAATACCTATATGAAAATCAATTGATAGCACATTACATGATTGCTAAGTGCTGATGTCCTCTGTGGTATGTGCCTTGACTTCCTTGTTGGTGTACTAACAGTGCATTTTCTATCTGTTAGCCTTTTGGGCAAGCCTCTTACCCTTGAGAAAGAGTTATTGTCAGATGTAAGGGGAAATTTGGAAGTCAAGATACGGGAAGCCAGGGATGGCAGTAGCATTTATGTGCAATTGCACATAGTTAAAGAGTTGTTTCTTGAACAGAACACAAAACAAAGTTCATGGAGTGCACTAGTATGCTCATGTGCTATTAAGCAACTAAGAGTTATCTTCAAAATGTCAAATCTAATGAAGTTTTTGTTTTTTAATCATTACATCACAATATGACCAATTTCTTTGCCTTGTTTATTACAAGGCATAGGTATTTTTTTTTTGGATAAATTATGATAAGGTATTATTCACTTAATCAGTGATTTCGGATGACATGTTGGGAAATAAGAGGCTTTCATGACAAAGTTTTGGGATTTGCAGGAACCACTGGTTGAGCTCGCTAATCCTTCAGATACAGAACTCGACATTCCTGCTAATTTTGAGTAGAAGGTGACGGTTTGCTCCTGTCCATTAATGTTGGAGAGACTTGGATAGGAGATGGGTGCTATCTTTTGGATCCCTCTTACCGTGATGTGATGCTACATGGACGGAAAGTTACTTATATCTCTCATGAAGGGTGTAATTAGCAAATTGTGAATTGTAACTATAAACAGGCATGTCATTGGTTCGCAACTGCAGCTTTGATTTCATGGCAGGAGATGTGATTACTACTGTCTATATGGGGCAACGCTTCTTGTTGATATTAGTTCTGGATCCTTTAGGACACACCTGAGTGTGTTTACTACTGTCTATATGTGATTTAGGCTGTTATAAAATTGCGATGTACTTGTTAATCATTCTTAACACTGGTCCAATTGGCTAAAATAAGTATATTTCTGGTATTCTGATGTTTCAATACATGGGTTTGCCCAAGCGACAAGGGTGGTAGAAATGCTTATGTTTTTTTTTTTTTATTATTATTATTATTTCTTCATTGGGCACCTGACGTTTTGTGAATAGCGAAGGTGAATTTGGCTTGGACCATGTGTTGTGTCTGCATCCAGAGTAGAACTTTCCGACTGTTGTGTACAGAGACTGGTGATGAGTAACAAGATATGTTATTATTTAATCAATTATCGAGCTTCGGTGCAATCAAAACATGATTGCGAAATGTTATTTTCATTGATTTTCTAGCATGGAGCATTCATGTAAATTTCATGCAATGCCACACCAGTCAAGCTCTGAAATAAAGATCACCAACCGCTCATCACTTGCATAATACACCAGTGAAGATGCATGGAAAGTTTCTCAGGTGCCCTGCCCTTGCTTACACGTACAAAAGAGATGAACGGTCAATCATGTACCTCTTTAATGTTTATATCACTTTCATTATAGAGGTAAAGCTCCTTCATGCTAGATAGCATTGGATAGAATCAAACTGCAGCCTTGACTCATGAGATTAGAGGCATGAGATAAGTTATCTCAGTGCAGATTCATCACCTGCATTCCCGTGACAGACTTCAACATGCTTCTTAACTCGTGAGAACAGTCTCCTCCAAGTCCCTGTAAACTCGACACACTGAAATGTATCAATCAGCAGCTCAAGTTCATGCAGATTAAGAGACAGTTTGTTTGCGTGGTTGCTTCTGCGTTTGAAGCAACCACAGCAAACATAATGTTTGGTAATGTCAAAAACGTAAAAAATAACTGGTGGGACCCATGCCAATTCACGTTTTTAACGCAACATTAACGAAGCAACTCCAGGCTGCTTTTTTACATTTGAGATTTGCGTGCATAGTGCAATTTACTTGCACTGTGCACGCCAACAGTGCAAGTGAATTGCACTGTTCCCGTGAACAGTGCAATTCACTTGCACTGTTCGGGTATTTTTTTTTTTTTTAGTGTGTATAGTTTTTGTATATTTTTTTTTTAAAAAAACTAGTTTTACATTCTCATGTAAATAATATTTTTTTTCCTAAAAAACTAGTATAGAGCGAATTAAATTCACTCGCACCGCACTGTAATATCAAATTAATTTTATTCCTGATAATATTTTATCTAATTTTATTGCACGCTCAAAAAATTATAGAAACTGTAGTTCTTATCGAATGAATTTTGTACGTAATGAAATTGTAGATGGTTTAATGGCATGATAAAAAATATTTTATATAAAGTATTATTTATTTCATGAATTAATAGTAATAGTTAAATCTACAATATTTAAATTTAAAACCATCAATATTAATATATTTTT
>Ga0325414_1008306_pt1 | contig 11006 bp, 5 predicted proteins | sample PopdelMetagenome_8_FD_206183 | JGI IMG/M metagenome (GOLD analysis project Ga0325414, IMG submission 206183) | Populus deltoides microbial communities from Bellville, Georgia, United States - Leaf-PdKOR-R3 | ecosystem: Host-associated > Plants > Phyllosphere > Phylloplane/Leaf | place: USA...
ATAATCATGATAAATGATATAAAATAAGAGCAATTTTATGTAACGTTAAAAGAATATTGTTCATGACAAGATAGAACCATATATTAAAAGAATATTGTTATTACTCCATGTCATCAAATCTAAAGAATTCATTAATCATGTCTAACTTTTTTAAATAGATAAATTAATGTAATTATTGCTTTTTAATAAGGATTAACATTGATGTTGATTTTAAATGAATTTTTCAATTAATCTGATTATTTTTTCAATGTAAGTTCCAAACCTAAAATATGATTAATCTAACTTATGGAGAAGGTAAATTAAAATTGATTTATTTGAATTAAAACAAGAAGTTAGCAATAATATAAGTAGGAGATGATACGTTTATTCTATGATTAAATTAAACATATTTGTATAATAATTAAAAATATAGGCAATTAAATAGTTGATCCAATAACCATGCCTTTTTGTTTATTGGATGAAAAGAAATTTCCATTAATTCACTATGAAATTTGAGAAAAAGAGAAGAATCACTTTTAAAAGGAAACACATATTTAGATAAGGAAAATAAAATAAAATAATCATGATAATCATATTTAGATAATCATGGTAATCTTGTTGTTATTACTCCATGTCATCAAATCTAAAGAAATCACTCCATGTCATCAAATCTAAAAAAATCATTAATCATGTCTAACTCTTTTATCTAGATTAAATCATTTTTCTAAATAGATAAATTAATGTAATTATTGCTTTTTAATAAGGATTAACATTGATGTTGATTTTAAATGAATTTTTCAATTAATCTGATTATTTTTTCAATGTAAGTTCCAAACCTAAAATATGATTAATCTAACTTATGGAGAAGGTAAATTAAAATTGATTTATTTGAATTAAAACAAGAAGTTAGCAATAATATAAGTAGGAGATGATATGATTATTTAATTTTAAAGAATAACATATATGTTTACATAATTCAATAATATAAAATAAAATAAATTTGATATGAAAAAAAATAATTTTAAGGTCATGAAAAAAAAACCTTATAATAAAACTCAAAATCTCTCTTTTCAGTTTATTATTTCCACGACTCAAAAAGTTTCTTCAAATCTTCTCATGTTAATAATGCATTAATTAACCATCAAATAAATATGATAACGTGTCCGAATAAAGTTATAAATGACTTCAGAAGGCAACCCGTAGCAATTATATTAATTTGACTATTTACAAAAGTGATTGTTTACATTTAATTTATTAACATAATTGATTTTTTTTTTTTGTTGACATGGGATGATTACAAATTATAGCTTGAGTTTCATAAAAATTATCGAGTATCAACACTTAGTTGATTGTGTACCTAGAAAAGCTTCCATGATCGACCTTTGTCGCTCCAAAGCTTTAGTTTTTTTATTTTTATTTTTCTTGATAATCATGTCCGGCTTTAATCTTGTATGGGATAGAAAAGTAATAATAAAAATAATAATAACAACAATAATATTATTACTACTACTACTATATTACTCTGAGTTTTTCATAGGCTTCACTGTTTATCCTCTCACACATTATTATGGATAGGTTACGTAAAACTTTATTTCTTTTCAATTTGGTACTCAAATTGTTTTTTAGCGATTTAGTTTTAATTGAAAATCAATTGATTTTGATTTCTTATGAAAAGTTGGGAATGAAAGAAGAAAGACTAAAATGAAAAAGGTGCCAAATATGGGTGGCGTGCTATAAGTTTTGCAAAAGATACACTTTAGTCCTTTAACTTTAAAAATCACACAAATTATAAAATTTCAGTACCTCAATATTTTTTCAATTCAATTTTGATAAAAAAAATCTTTATTTTTATTTTTGATTGTCTGGTTGAGAGATTAGAGAGGTCACCGAATTCCAGCGGCATAGAGAGAAAAGTATCGTTGACATCGATTAAAGCCACCAAAATAGATGACATGCATGTCAAATGATTTCATTTGATGATGAAAGTTCATATTAGGTGTTTTTTTACCTTTAAAGATTGTGAAAAAACAAACCTGAGTTTGAGTTTATTTTAGTTTTTTAGGCGGTTTTTTGAAGCCGTAAATAAGTCTATCATGGTTCTTATATTGTTTTATATGTGTTTTAGGTCAAAACATTAGTTGAAAAACAGGTTTTTGGATAAAAAAACCTAAGCCTCAATATAAAAGAAAAAACTTAAACTAGGGCAGGCCCGCGCGTGGTCACTAACATGGGTTAAGCAAGCTAACCTGGCTAGCCAGGCCCAGCAACGCCTAGCCTTTGCTTTTTTATATAATTTTTTTCTATTTTTTTAAATTAGTAATTCTTTTTTTTGGTTTTTTTCTCTAAATTTTTTTAATTTATATTTAAATCAGTATCCCTTCTATTTTTCATTTTATTTAGAGAGCTTCTACTATATAACGATTATTTATTTAGTTATGCATTTAAATTTGAAAAGTTTTTCTGATTTATCTATAATTGTTTTATCTTTTGTAAGGATGAAGTTTATTTTTGAAAATAAAAAAAATTATTTTAAGATAATATTTTTAATATGTGCATCCTTACATAATGTTTTTTTTCTTTTATTTTATTTGATCAATTTAATTTGTGTCTCCATGTCTATTATCGTTTGTTTAAATAAAAAAAATTATTTTAATAAATAAATTTATCAAACACAACCAGGTAAATGTCTCGTCTTTCAAAATTAAATATCTTGTCTCTTAATTTTTCAAGTTTTATTTCTAGGTATCATTAATGATTATTTATTTCTTTATTCATGCACATAGTTCTTGATTTATTTTATTAAATATATGTATAATTTTTTTTATTTGAACTTAGATTTTTTAAACTATAGAAATACGTTGAAAAAACCTCAATATACAATTTTCTTATAGAAAATAAAAATATTTGACCCATGGTGGAGCGCGAGTCACATAACTAATTATAAACTAAAACAGATGGGTATTTCACTATATATACATTGTTCATCCTCTCACATTCTTATATTCACTAGACTGTTAATATCTAGTTTTTGTTTTCATTCTAGATCATTGCTTTTTTTGTTGGTTTATACTTGGATCACTCAATTTTTCTAATTATTAAAAAAAAATAAAACTTGAGAGATCAAATGAAATTATATTACTGTGATTTTATATGTTGACATCTATTTTGGTTTGGTTTCTTTCACTTATGTGATGCATTTTTAAATATCTCGACATTAAATAAATGATCAATTTTACAAAATAGATTTTTTAGCTTATTATAAAAAAAACCCTAAAAGATAATTAAGGGATAAAAATTAAGATAAAGAAAGAAAAAAAGTCCTTTTCCATAAAAATTTCATTTGATCTCTCAAGTTTTATTTTTTTTTTCATTATTTTTTTCTCTTAGATTACTATATAGGTTTTGATCAGTTTCGTTTCTCTCTTGATGTGTCGTTAAATATTTCAACGTTAAATTCATAGTCAATTTGATGAAACAGAGTTGTAGCTCATTGTTAAAAAAAAAAAAAAAACAAATTAAGAGATAAGGAACCAAAATTAACACAAAGGAAGAAATAGAGCCATTTTTCCATAAAAAGCACACAAAATTTTCATTTGGTCCCCCAAATTTCAGCTTCTTTATTAATTGATCATGTTAGTTTAGATTATTATGGTTTGATCCTAAACTTCATTTTTTTCACGTTTTAATTCTTGGAAATTGAGAGAGGAGAGAGAAAATTGTCCAAAAAATACAAAAGAGAAAAGTTCCAAGATGGTAGAATTTCTATCAACTATAGCTCCTATTTTGATGTTTATTGATTCATCTTTAAGAGAGAAATTCAATGGATATAGTTTTGAATTTTAATTATGCTAAAAACATAGATTAGGGCATGAAATTATTATTAATTTGGTGTTTTCATGCAATTACTATGTGTTTTGTGGTTAAAAATAGAGTTTTATAGGTCCACATAATGTTTTCGGGAGGAAAAAAAGCTTGAAATATGAGTTTTAGAAGTAAAAAAAACTTAGATCTCAATTTTTCAATCATCAAAATCATTTTCAGTGACTGAAAATGATTGAAAACAAATAACATGTTATCTACTATTTATATAAAAAAAATTGGTCTAGGCTCGAGTCGAGAAGTGCCTAAGTTTGATTCTCTATGTCTTTATTTTTTTAAAATTTTTTTTATGTAAAAAAATAGTTGTTGTTAAAATTAGAATTCAAGGAATACCTAGAAATAAATGAATACCCGGCACATTTATGGATATCCATCAACTGACTAAATAGTCTGAACAATTAGTCTTCTTCATCATCGGAAAAAATATTTGGTTGTAAAGATAAAAATCTATTAGGTTTTTATTCTTTTTTAAAATGGGTAATAAAAGCAAAACGACCAGAATTAATTATAGTAATTAATTATTATTTTTTGTTCTAAAAATCAGTATAAATAAGCGTTGAAGAGAAGATATTTTGCACACCTTTACAATAGCTCTCTGGCCTTCTCCCTTGGCTCCTTTTGCTCTGTTACCCGTTTTCTTCTTTAATTTAGTGCTTAAGTACTTGATATATAGTTGATACCATCCGCGTTAATAAAATGTGTAATGCTTATCTTAGCAAATACATAGTGTAATTATATCACTCTTTCAGATTTGCAAGTGATCTAAGTTACAGGCTCTGAACTGTTTCTTAGCAATACATGTAAGAATCTACAACTTCAGTGTCCAATGTGTCCTGAAAGCATTCAAAATTGTTCATTTGAGCATCTCCTGACCTGGGAAATTAGGGAAATGGATAAGGTCCAAGCAAGACTAGTAAACACATGAAAGTAGTAGTGAACTGACAAATGCATGATTCAATTGTCAACGGAGATTTATAATTGCTGTTTATCAGTACGCATATGCTAACCCTAATCCTATTAATCTTCGTCACCAGCAAACTTCGTTAAAGTAAACAAAATGGCTTACAATGTGGGAAAACCAACTTGATGGGAAGAGGAAACAGTTGAAGCAATGCATCATGGGCTTCATCTCTGCAAGAAAATTAGTGTGCTCGTGAAAAAAAAAATGAAAGAAAGAAACAAGAAACACCAAGGGAGTTAAAAAGAAAATATATAGGCTTATTCCTTGAAAATCTATCTCAGCACTTTGTTTGTGATGCATTGCACGAATGTGAAGTTGTGCAAATGTAGCTTTGAGCATTGACATCAAAGTTTCAACTTTCAACGAACGACAACTAGTGCATATCTCTTTGTTCTTCATATTTGCGATTTGGTCGTGATATTGGGATAACCTCGTCAAAAAAAAAACTGAATAAAACTATAAAGTTCAATTATCAAACAACTCAATATTGAAGAGTGGAACTAAAAAAAATTAATTAAAAAAAGGATCAAAGTCAACCCGTCCCTGCTAATTTCGCAACCATGGATAAAAATTGACATAACCCCATATAAAGGAGATTGAAAAAAAAAAGCATGAAGACCACCTTTTAATAAATTAAATGTTGAAAGATGAAATTTTAAAAAAATAAAAAGGACTTAAAAAAAATCAAAGTCAACCTGTATTAACCTTCAAAACCCTTGATCATGGTTATGAGTCGAGACTAACCCAACAAAAGACAAATCCTAAAAAATAACAAAGCAAAATTCCAAACCATTATAATATTAAGAGATGAAATTGAAAAAAAAATACAATAAAAAAGTTCCAAAACAAAAGAAATAGAAATTAAATTTGATATAAAAATAATTTGAAATCATATACTTATGGATGAAATTGAAAAAAAAATCAATTAGAAAAAGGATTAAAAATAAAAAAATAAGAACCAAATTTGATATAAAAAATATATGAAACTAAATAATGAGGGGCTAAATTAAAGAAAAACATCATTAAAAAAAGATTAAAAAAATAAAACAAATGAAAATTAAAAGAATAAGGATTAAATTGAAAAACAAAAACAAATTAAATCATTGGAGCCCAACCATCACACCACCGTGAACATGCATAACATCAATGAAAAGAGGATGGCGAAGTGCTTCCAACGTTACACTATAAGGCGGCATTTAGTGGTGAGGCGACACCATATATTCTGCCTCAAAGGCATAAGAGTCACCCACTATTATGTCTTTTTTTTGCTTATGCAAGAGCATCGCTAAGGCACAGGCTCATTGATAATTCTTCAACTTTTATCTTATAAATACACAAAATCCAAGAGACATAAGACATTTGCAATAACAAACAATAAAATACCTTTATGTTGATACATCCATTTATATGACCTTGATTTAATTGTAATTCTATCACTTAGATAACTATAAATGAATCATCTTAACTCAAAAATTTAAGTTGTTATATGAAACACTAAGAATAGTTTTATATTAGTTTTTAACATACCCCTTAAATGAAAGCTCTTTGAACTTAAAATTTTCAAAAGCCCACAATTACCTTCTATTTAATTTTTATAATTTTACTTAGTCATTAAAATTCTTATATCATGTCAAATAACATCTTAATCAAAAAATTTAAGTTATTAAGTGGGGCTATAAGAATGATTTTATATTATTTTCTAACGTTTGTTGTTGCACCGAACATCGTGGCGACCATAAAAAGAAAAGAAAGAACATGTATCTGACTTCCTGTTCTTCGAGGAAAAATATTTTATTTATAGAGTCGTCATTTAGTGTTATGGTACTAGAAACCTTAACTGATCAACAAAGATTACATGGTACGAGACTGGTTACGCTAAAGAAAAGATACTATCACCCATAAAACATCCTACCTAAGGTAGGTTGTATTGTTGTTTTTCCCTGAAATTGCTAAGGGTCTGTTGTGTTATGATATCAATGGTCTTCCTATAATATTTCTAATTCTAGCGTTAGTGGATATTCAACTAAAAATACTTTCGACTCAAGCACTGGTAAGTACTGCATGCATGAGATATAATATTCCTGAATTCGATATCAGTAAATATTTGGGCTAAAAATATTTTTAATTTTGGAATTAATGAATATTGCATCAAAAATATATTCATAACTCCAGAATCAGTGAATATTACAAAAAAAATATATTCTCAATTCTCGCATTGGTGAATATCAAAAAATTGATATTCCTGACTTTAGCATAAATGAATATTGAAAGTTAGTATTCTTGACTCTATCATTACCTTAAATAATTTTTAATTGAATTTTAAAAATGAGCTTTGGCTCACAAGAATGGGAAAAAGGCCCTTAGCCTTTTTATTAAAGAAATCATGTCATTTACCAATTAAAAATTATCATTATTAATTGTTTATTGAATAAAAAACGTTTTTGGTTTTTCTAGATACGCAGACCTAATAGGTCATTTAATTTAAGTCAAGCTTTTAATGAATTTAATAAATTTATTATGAAGTCTAAAAATACATGCAACAAATATTTTAAAAATATATCAAAAATATTTTTTTATTTTTTATTTTTTTAAATGCTAAACATGGTGTAAAAAAATACTAAATTATGAAAAGAGATATTTTTTCCTTTTTTTTAATGGTTGGTCATGATGCAAATTGAAACGTTTGCTTTGTTTTTTTTTTTTTTTATTCATTTATCTTTTATTTCCGGCCATGATGCAAATTTGTAGGAAAACAAATTAAAACATTTCTCTCTTCTTCTTTTTTTACCGATTTATCTAACACTTGTGAAAAAAAAAGCATCACACACACATCCCTTCATGATTCAATTTACACAATCATCCCATAATCAACCATATTTTAACAATAACATCAAGATAAATTAAGGAATCATTCCAAGCTCCAAAATCCACCTTTAATGGAGTGGCTGAGTCAGGTGAATCCGTCATAATCGAGTCAGTGGACTAGTGAAACAATGGAGGCGCCTCACAGCGGCACGTGGAGGTGACGTTCTGGCGACCTGGAGTACGCGTGATGGTCAGGATCGTGTAGCTTTCCTTCTCCTCATCATTCTTACACCAACAGTGTCAAAAACGGCGACCTAAGAAGGGAAAAACAAATGCCAGATGTTTTGGGTTCTCTCTCTCTTATTCTCACTCGATTTTGTCTATCTCTCTTCTGTTAGATCGTTGCTACTATGAATGAGGGAGAAGATGAAGTGGTTGTCCATTGTGACTGCTTTGGCCGGTGTGGAGGAGCTTGGTGATGATGGCTATATATGACAGTGGCTGACGAGTCTGTGGTGTTTGGTTTTGACTAGGAGAGAGGCTGCAGGCGGTTAAAGATGGTGGTTGGTAGAGGAGGGACGACGCGCAGCTGCTGTAAGTGCAAGGTCATCGATCGGTGGTAAGCGGCGGGGTGCTGCTCGTAGTGGCTGGTAGTAGAGAATGACCAAAAGAAAAATGGAGAGCTTTTTTTTTTCTTTTTAATACGCAGAGGCATTTTATTTAAAGAATGAATATGGTAAAAAATAATATAAATTTTATTTTAAAATTTTATTTAATAATTTAAATTATTAAATTAAAATAATTATTTTATAAGCTATCTCAATTACGTTTGTCCCTTCCCAGTAGTTATGCTCCTGTTTTTTCCTTCATGCGTGCCCTCTTTTTTGCTTGACTCTCTTTTTGTCTTCTCTTCATTCTTTTCCTTCATTTTTTCCCAGTAGTTATGCTCCCAGTAGTTATGCACCTAGCTTATTTAAAGAAACAGTCACACTTATAGATTTGCCAACACATTTGGCCTTTTAAATATTTTTTTTTCTTTGCAAAAATAGCAAGCAAATAGCATGTTGTTTATCTTTTTTTTTTTTTTTTAATGTAGACAACATGTTATTTGCTTGTCTAATTTCCAACCATATAAGGGGTGGTCGAAAAATCAAGTTGAGTTTTTCGGATCCAAAATTTTTTTAATTTATTTTTATTTAAAGACACCTAATAAACATTTTTATAATGTCAATAAACCATCTCTTAACTCAAAACATTATTAAATTGGTCCAAAAACACAAAATCAAACCAGAAAAAAATATCAACCTTGATCTACTTTTTTCATACAACATGAAGCGTAAAAAAACACCTTAACAAAACCTTTTTTGTCTAATGGAACTTTTTGACATTAAGAATAATTTTTTTTATTGCTAAAATATAACCAATCGATAACTTTTTTTTTCTTTGCTATTTTTTAGAAATTTTCTTTCTCCTCCCTGAAATTGAGGAATTGAAAAATAAATAAAATAATATAATTTGAGAAAAAAAAAAAGAAAGAGGGGAGAGGTTATCATAATTCATACATCCATGAAATAGATTTCAAAGCTATCTGCCAATGTGGAAACTTTAAAGCAGCTACTGTGCTAGATGGTTTGAACTCCAACTTTATATCCTTACCAAACATACATAAAATAGCCATGCATGACAAGCTAGATCGATTAAGCCTCAAACAGCCAAGCTTCATTACACAAGCAGCCACTTTAGTTTGTCTTTGGTTCTCATTCAAAGCCACAAGGTACGTAGCTTCTGCGCGCCAGAAAACATAATGTAGGGATTTGATTTCCACGTAGCATCAATGATAAGAAATGATATTCAGAAACTAACCTGCACACAACAATAAGAAATGATATTCGAAAACTACCGAAGCTTTGTTAACAACTCATGCAAAAGAAGAAAATGAAGGAAGGAGAGGGAGGAAACGAAGAAAATGAAGGAAGGAGAGGTGGGGGGGGGGGGGGAGACTTCACTAAGATCCAATGTAACTTATCAATTAATTAGCCCATAATGCTAACAACTACAAGATTAATTCGAAAGAAAAACTACATCCCATGGTCATAAAAATCCTAAACAAAAAGAAGAGGAAGAGGAAGAGGAAGAGGAAGAGGAAGAGGAAGAAACTAAAAAAGGAAAGCTTAAACTAAAGAAGGAGAGGGAGGGAGGGAGGGAGGGAGGGAGGGAGGGAGAACATAGAAAATCCTTATGCCTGGTCTCGTCCTGCATGCCACAAGGATAGTTCTATCTGAAATTGTTCAATTTATAGAACTTAAGCTTAATTGTTCGATGACACTATGACATGATGTTTCATAGCTAGGGCTGACCTCATATAGTACAAAAAAAAATAGTACTGACCAAACCAAAACCCTTTTTCGTGACTGGAATATAAACCAAACGACCATGTACTATATAATTAACTGTCTTTTTCATTGTACTGATAATTAAGTTTTTAGGAGTTTTTATTTTTTAAAAAAAATTAGCATTTAAAATAATAATAAAATAATATTCTCCAAACAAATATAGGTGAAATAGCATAATTTATACATATAACACTAGATTTAGAGTTGTCGCTACTTGGAAATGCAACATTTCAAAAAAATAAAAAGATTCAAATGAACCGATAAAAATTACAATGTAAAGAAAAGAAAGAGGAAAAAAAAAACTCTAGGGGTAATTGAAACTCCATTTACAATATCATCAGAAAAATTTTAATAAGATGAATCCAACGACACCAAGAAAAGTTACTAACAATAACCAGAGTGGGTCGCATTCTTCTTCCAAAAACAAACAAGCAATTATAACGAGGAGAGATGAGGGGGGAAAAAGGAAATAAAGAAAAAATCTTGAAGGCACACTGAAGTTTCGATTGCAATACTATCAATACTATAAAAAAAATCTTGACAAGACAAATCCAACAACACCAAAAAATATCATTAAAGTTGACCGAAGTGGGCTACACTTGCTATCAAAGGCAAGTGAACACTCACCATCTTTGGACGATAAGTGTAACCCACTTTGTTCACCATTAATATTTTTTTATGTTGAATTTGTTTTATCGAGATATTTTCAATAATATTAGCTAGTGGTGTAATAATTAGTACTTCGATGTGATCTAAAGTCTTTTTTTTATTCCTTTCCTTTTTTCTTTATCATAAGTTCTCACAGTATCTTTAAAATGTCATGTCTTTAGAACTGTACTATTTTGTTAATTTTTTTTAATTAAAAAAACCGTACTAATAAGCGGAAAAAACCCTTGTTAAGAAGGCATAGGTTCACATGTGATGCTATATGGATGGAAACACAGGATTTGGATACTGTTAGGGCTAGCAGATTTGGCGCAACAGTAATA
>Ga0325414_1008309_pt1 | contig 11006 bp, 5 predicted proteins | sample PopdelMetagenome_8_FD_206183 | JGI IMG/M metagenome (GOLD analysis project Ga0325414, IMG submission 206183) | Populus deltoides microbial communities from Bellville, Georgia, United States - Leaf-PdKOR-R3 | ecosystem: Host-associated > Plants > Phyllosphere > Phylloplane/Leaf | place: USA...
TATCGTTCATGTCGGAAGTGTTTTTCCATCGCTTGCATGGATGTTGATGGGTATTTGGTTTTACAGTCTCTTATCTTTGGAAATAGTACTGTGGATAATGGTGCGTGGAGTTTTTATGTTTGTAAATACTAATGATGGTTCGTGTTCTTTGGTTTCAGTCTTTGATTGCTGCTATTGTATGGATACTTTTCAAGAGGAAGAATATAAAGTGTACATACGAGGCATAGTGGGTAAGCTTCGTAACCATTTGCCTGATGCTTCATTTATGGTGTTTAATTTCCAAGAAGGTGAAAATCAAAGTCAGATTGGTAGTGTATTGTCTGAATTTGACATGACTGTGATGGACTATCCTCGGCACTATGAAAGTTTCCCCTTGCTCTCAATGGAGATGATTCATCATTCCTTGCGGTCTAGCGAAAGCTGGTTGTCACTTGGGCAACAAAATGTGGTCTTGATGCATTGCGAACGAGGGGGGTGGCCAGTTCTGGCTTTCATGCTAGCTGCATTATTGCTATACGGGAAGCAGTTCACTGGTGAGCAGAGAACCTTAGACATGATTTACAAGCAAGGGCCTCGAGAGCTTTTACATCTGATGTCCCCTATTAATCCATTACCTTCGCAATTGAGGTACTTACAGTATGTATCAAGGAGGAACATGGGAACACAATGGCCTCCGCTGGATAGAGCACTTACATTGGATTGCATTATTCTTAGAGTCATTCCTTGTATGGATACAGAGGGGGGTTGCCGGCCAATATTTAGGATACATGGACAAGACCTTTTTATGGTTGTTGATAGGACTCCTAAAGTTCTGTTCTCAACACCAAAAAGGAGCAGATTTGTCCAGCATTACAAGCAGGTAGGTCAAGTTTCTTCAATTTGGACACTTTCTTATACATTTTGATTTGAAAAGTTATTTTGTATTTTTTTCCAGATCAGAAAGCAATCTTCTTATCATTGTTTATGCTGTTCTACGTTACTTAAATTAGACGCTTTTCTAGGATCCGCCTTACTTTTAGAAGCAGTAATGATACAGCTGAATTTCTTTGTAAAAGTGTGGTCTGTATATTTTCCCCCCCATCTGATTGACCTTTTCAGTTGGCAATGCTATTCCGTGTTTTTCTAATTATGATGGTTATTAGCAAAGAGTTGTTACAACTAACACTCATGTTATATTTGTTGATGTAAAGTTTTCTGTGCGTGCTTTCAAATTCTTCTTTTATTTTGGCAGGCAGATTGTGAATTGGTTAAAATTGACATTAATTGTCATATCCAAGGTGATGTTGTCATGGAGTGTATTAACTTGGACAGTGATCACGAGAGGGAACAGATGATGTTTCGGGTCATGTTTAATACTTCCTTTATAAGTTCAAATATCTTGATGCTTAATCGTGATGAAATCGACACCTTATGGGATGCAAAGGATCAATTTCCCAAGGACTTCAGCGCAGAGGTATTCAGTTATCTTTTGTTTCTAGAAATTTACAATGTCTAGTGGTGATTAATTGTTCTTGGTTTGGATTCAGGTTCTTTTCTCAGAGATGGATTCTAGTACTCCTATTGGTGCAATTGATTTGCCTGGTTTAGAAGAGAAAGATGGCATACCCGTGGAAGTGTTTCCCAGAGTTCACGAGATTTTCAGCAATATGGACTGGCCAGATACAAAAACTGATGTAGCACAAAATATGCATCATCATATCATAGAACCCCAAGAAAATTTGGACAGCTCTCCCCAGAGGGCAGAAGGAGGAAGTGTACTGATGGAATCAACCTTTGTCAGAGTTCAAGAGAAACCGAAACTAAATGAATCAGAAAACAAGACTCCAAGTCCCACTTCCATTACCCTGGTGAAACAATCCACTCTCTCTTGCAAACCATTTTCAGATACAAATTCAGCAAGAGAGGAGGCTGAACCCCAAGAACTAAAGGTTGCCCTCCAATCTATGCCCTCTATTAAATCATCTCCTGATGCAAATTCAGCTAGGGAGAAGGTAGAACCCCAAGAACTGAAGGTTGCTTGCCAATCTACGCTCTCTATTAAGCCATCTTCAGATGCAATTTCAACTCAAAAGAAGGTTGAGCCACAAGAGCTCCAGGTTGCTCTCCAATGGCCAGCTCAATCTAAGATCATATCACAGCGAGTACCCCAGAGATCACTCTGTTCTCCAGTTTCCTACGGCAATAACTTACAGGGCTTACCTGTGCCTATGTCAAGATACCACAGTGCACCCTCTGCCCTTGGAATTACAGCTTTGTTGCATGATCATGCTGTATCTAAAGGCGAAGAAGTCGTGCGTCCAGTGACATTATCTCTTCCTTCCCCAGCTATTTCATCTCCAGTCACAGGTGTGCTTAAACCTCCACCACTCAATAATGTGTCTGCTCCAAGGACACCACCACTTCCTACACCATTGCAATCTTCATTTGAAGCTCCTGAAACAACAGAAAGGCCTTCTCCAACATGTCATATTCCTCTAGCTATTCCTCAACCTATTTCAATTTCTTCTCCCGTCACAGATCCACCCAAACCTGCACAACTCAATCATGTGGCTGCTCCGGGGACCCCACCATGCCCTCTTAACCCATTGCAATCATCAATTGAAGCTCCCAAAACTACAAAATTTTTTTCCGGTGCTTGTCATATTCCTCCTCAATCCAGAGGAACAGATTCTCTACTTAATCAACATCCTCAACCAACATCAGACAGTATCCACTCACCATTGTTTCCTTCTGTTCTCTCTTCTCTTTCTTATTCTTCTTCTCCTGTTATCAAGAGTTCATCTTCAGCTCCCCCGGCTCCTCCTCCACCCCCTTCTTTTTCAAAGGCATCCCCATCTCCTTCCACCAAGAAATCATTCCCAACTCCCCCTCCCCCTCCCCCTCCCCCTCCTCTGCCTCCTTTTACAGCAGCATCTCCATCTTCCACTAACAGGAACTCGTATTCAGCTCCCCCTCCTCTACCTCCTGGAATGGCTTCAAAGGTTGCGAGCTCAGGTACTGCACAGTCTGGGAAGAACTTGGCTGTTGTGCCTGGACCACCACCACCACCACCACCACCTCCTCCTCCTCCTCCTCCTCCTCCTCTACATCCTGGATCTGCCCTGGGCCCTGCAAATGCTCCTTCAGTGCCACCACCACCACCCCCCCCTCCTAGTTCTGTTGCAAAAGCTTCTTCATTTAATAATGCCGCACATATTCCTCCTGTGCCACCTCCTGATCTTTTGACTAAAGGGTTGTCAAGAACTAGCAGCGTCTCCTCACCTCCTCTACATTCTGGATCTGCCCTGGGTCCTGCTAATGCTCCTTCAGTGCCACCACCACCCCCTCCTACTAGTTCTGTTGCTAAAACTTCTTCATTTAAAAATGTCGCGCATATTCCTCCTGTGCCACCTCCTCCTGCCCCTTTGACTAAAGGGTTGTCAAGAACTAGCAGTGTCTCCTCACCATCTCATGCTGGAGTTAGTAATGGAAATGTGCCTTCAGTTCCTGGACCACCATCTGGTGCTCCATTTAGTGCAAAGGGGCAGGGCATGTTACGTATAAATGCAAAAAATCAACCCAGAAAAGCCAACCTGAAGCCTTATCATTGGTTAAAATTAACCAGGGCCATGTCAGGAAGTTTGTGGGCTGAGGCACAAAAAGCTGATGAAGCTTCCAAGTATGCATCCTTTTGTTTTATTGCTGTATCTTAAAATTTTTTTCCACTAGTATCTCTGTGTTGCCACTAATTAAACCTTATCCAATTTGTCTGTGCTAGGGCTCCTGAGTTTGACATATCAGAACTTGAGACTCTTTTCTCAGCAGCTGCTCCAAATTATGATTGTGGGAGCACAGCAGGGAAATCAAATCGACGCACCTTGGGACATAAATCTGATAAAATCCAGCTGGTAATCAGTGTGCTATCATGGAGTGGGGCCTATGCTTAATTCTATTGATTGCATAACTTACATTTATTAATGCCATGTTTTAAATTCACTACACGGGGCAAGATATGTCCCAACCAGCTGCCCATTTTAGCTTTGCTTATTTTTGACTAACAAGCATCCACAGTGCCATTGTGTTTAGTTTCGCTAATACTTGTATATAATTATAGATTCCTTATAAAGGAAGTCAGCTCTAAGTGGGTTGCGTTTCTAGTGCAGCCATGTAGGATTAGGATTGGGTTTCTCCAGTTGATTGATTTTGATCATCTTCAGTGTAGGCTAGGATAATCGGTTTTCCAAAACTTTATCAATTGCTCAATTGGTGTTAATAGTCCAAAGTTATCTGTTTAATAGTGTTTTAAAGAAAGAGATTAATACGAAACTTTTCACCAGAACAATTCATTTGGTTGCAAGAACACTCTTCTTTGGTTTGTTTTGCAATTACTGGAACTGTTTTTATTGCAAGCTCACACATTCAGTGCTTGATCATGCATTTTTGCTGTGTATACTGGATTCTGCATAGCAGTGAAAAAATAGCAAACCATCTCATTTAAATTCATTTCTTCATGAGGTATTTACTGGTTCTGCAGATTGAACTGAGACGGGCATATAATTGTGAGATCATGCTTTCAAAGGTTAAAATTCCTCTGCCAGACCTGATGGTAAGCTGAACCTTGTTGCGGTTGTTTGAGCTAAATTTTTCTTAAAACAATACAGTATTTAGACTGTAGGCTGCAATTTCAAAGCTGACAAGATTTTTATAATCATTTTGTGTTCAAAGCTTCTGTAGCTATCCATGAACACGTGAATGTTTGTCATAGTGCTTTCATTATGGTGATTGATAACTTAGGTTTTCTTGTTATTCCATCTACCTAGCATTCCTATGTGATTCCTTTGGAATTTCCACATATACCAGCCTTCATGCTGTTGTAATTAGTTCACCTGGAATCTACTAAATGATGATGTGTAATTGGTTTTGAATTTGAGAAAACATGTTAACCCTGATAACTGGTCCTTTTAATGTAAATGAACGAAGACATACTTTTTCTGCTGAAGTTTGCTATGCATGCTGCATTCATCTCAGAGTTTTAACTGCTTAAATGATTTTGGTCGGTTCTCTTATGTCCTTGCTTCTCTAACTGTCTTACAGAGTTCAGTTCTTGCTTTGGATGATACAGCATTGGATATTGATCAGGTTGATAGCCTTATTAAGTTTTGTCCAACAAAAGAGGAGATGGAATTACTCAAGGTATTAAAAATACATGTGCTGCTTATTTAGTTTTTTATGCCCATAAATCCTTCACTACTTCACACTAGAGCTTTAAACTGTCACCACCAATTAATTATTTTTCTATTTGTTCATAATTTAAAACATTGATTAGCAAAAGCAATCCCCCATGTTCATTGAGTTAAAAATCAGAATTTCTCACATTCAGGGTTATAATGGAGATAAAGAGAACTTGGGAAAATGTGAACAGGTGAGTGAAGTATTGATTTTTCGCATTAACTTTCTTGTTCACATTATTGTATTTCTAGCTTTTTATAGTTCGTGCCCTTGTTACAAATGAAATGCAAAAAAGTTGGCTTATATGCTACTCTCCTTGCTCTTTACTCCTTTTAATCCATTAATCAACCAGCTGGCACTGAATAATACTTATTGACATTCATGAACTTTTGGCTTCCTATTTTTGTTGCATATCCTTGGAAACAAATCATGAAATGTGCTGCAATGTGGTTTGAGAATATCCACTCCAGACATATATTGGTCTTGTATTCTAATTTAACTCCTGCATTTTTCACAATAGTTTTTCTTGGAAATGATGAAAGTGCCACGTGCAGAGTCAAAGCTAAGAGTTTTTTCATTTAAGATACAATTCCAATCCCAGGTTAGAGGGCAATCTCTTTCGTTGTTATTTGTAGTTTTTGGCAATAGAGGTCCCTGTGGTTCAATGATTCAGTCGTACTGGACCATGTGGTTTTGAAAGGGCAATTGGATCATTGAAATTTTGGACCCGGGTCAAAGTCCCCCCCCTCCAATTTTTTTCAGAAATTTCTGTTAATAATTTTTTGCTTAAGGGCACATGACATCCACTGATTGCTGGAGATTTTGGTCATCATTGACCAAATTTGACCGCTGATTATTAACTTTAATGGAATTTGGTAACGGAATTGGATGGACGGATAATCTATGTCCAAAAAATCAAATCTTAAGACCCAATTTCCCTTTTCTGAACCATAGGGTTCAATGTGACTGGAGCATAGAAGCATAGGGACCAGTGCTACAGAAAAAACCATTGTTTGCAAATATTCAGCTCTTGTCTTGGACCTATTTCAGGTTTCTGATCTCAGAGGCAATTTGAATGTTATAAATTCAGCTTCTGAAGAGGCAAGTCGGATCTTTTTACTTCAGTTTTTTCCAGCAGTGCTAGTTCTCTGAAGATTTTCATCTCTTAGAGCATTTCCAATCATGTATTTTATCAGATCAGGAGCTCAGCAAAGTTGAAAAGGATCATGCAGACTATTCTTTCCCTTGGTAATGCTCTCAACCATGGTACTGCAAGGGGTAAGTTAATGGGTTGCAACTTCATCGGTTAGTATCCTGTTGTAACAACCACCCTAGAGAATATGAATCAGACATATCAGTATTGCACATTAGTTTTTGCCCATAGTAGAAAAGTCTAACAAATAGCTTGTTAGAGACAGCCACTAAGTTAATGGGTTGCAACTTCATCAGTTAGTATCCTGTTGTGACAGCCACCCTAGAGAATATGAATCAGACATATCAGTATTGCACATTAGTTTGTGCCCATAATAGAAAAGTCTAACAAATAGCTTGTTAGAGACAGCCACTAATCTAATCTAGAGGATTTGTTTTTGCTAAACCATAACTACTGATGACTTTCTTTGTGTCTGTTTTTTATGTTTTTTACTTACTAGAAACCTAATATTTTGTTTTAAATAAGATGCTGAATAACCTCCTCCTGTATAATCGCAAGTCTTTTAGATCCTAACATGTACTGTAGGATATTGTAACTTTTTCATTGCAAAATGCCAAGCTTTTACTATAAATCCCTTTTATGCTCTGTGTTCATACTTAATAAGCTAGTTGATCCAGAACACTATCACCCAGAAAGTGATTAGAGCTAAAGAAATAACAAGATAGATAACTATACCTTACACCCTGAAGAATGTGATTTTGTAATTACATTGAGATTGAAATGTTATACTTGAACTTGGACTTGAAGATCATATGGTTGGGCATGCACCGTACATGTATTGTCAATCAAACAAGTAGCCCTTGTTAATATGCAGAAGGTTTTAATCTGACATTGAAGATCTTATTTGATGAGATTAATTTCAGGATTTTGGGAGCTAATCCCTATGCCTATCTTATTCTTGTGTTTCTCTCATATCCTCTCGATGTGCTTGCATCATCTGGATTTGTTCTTTTAGAAAATTTATAATTTCATTGCTCTAGGTTCTGCTGTTGGATTTCGATTGGATAGTCTCCTCAAACTCACTGATACACGAGCTCGAAACAACAAGATGACTCTCATGCATTATCTTTGTAAGGTACAGTATTTCCTTTTAAATTGAATTGTAGTTTAAAACATGAAGAAACGAAAATACTAAAATTAAACCCCATATTTTTCCTAAGCAACTTAAAAAATATAGTGGGCCCACATCATACTCCTAAAGCTTAAATAAGTCTCGTCACTCGGACAAAACAGATGAGAAATGTTTCTGTATTTAGGATGGTTAATAAATGAAAAGTTTGTCATGCTGTATCTTTGGATTTACCTTTTTAGTGGCATCAAGGTTCTAATGACTGAAAGACTGTATACTCTGAAATGTAATTGAATAATTTTTTCTTCTTAACTGATAAGATGACAATTGATGCTTATACCCAGAGGGCATTTGTTTAGTGTAAAATACTTTTCCAGAAAATGTTTTTCTGATTTTTCTGTGTTTGTTTTTTGTAAAATATTTTACAGGAAAATCAATCAACTTAAAATATTTTATAGTCAACCTTTAAACTTAGTTTATTTATTAAAAATTATTTCCAACTCATGAATTTCTATAAAATATTTTACAAACAGTCACAATATCATCCAATAGTTTCAACCATCATTACCTCGACCATCACCACCACCACCTCTATTGTCGCCCTCACCACCCCACCACCACTACCATCACTTCATTATCAGAACACATCTACATAATTCTACCACTAACATACTTTTCAATCTTTACTTACCCAACATCATAAAATATTTTTCTTATAAAATGTTTTACGCAAAGCATTTTTCATGTAAAATATTTTCCATCCATACAATATTTTATGCAAAACAAATGCTCTTTGAAACCTGTCTTGTTGAGCTAGCTTAAATGCATATAACGATGATGAATCTTGAAATCTAATCCTCAGAGAGCGTGAATCTGTTTTTTCCTTTCCTCTTCTTTTTGGCAAAGAAATATATTTGCAATTGTTAACTATTTTGCAGAACTTTTCTATATTTTGTGCTCACTGAACATTAGAGGATGCCAAATAAATGGAGAATAAAACTTCGGACAAAAATATTTTTTTGGGTTTGGTGTCGAATCTTTTTATATGAATTTTAGGTACTGGCTGAAAAGCTTCCAGAACTGCTAGATTTTTCGAAGGATCTTGTGAATTTGGAGGCTGCAACAAAAGTAATCCTCCTCCTCCTCCTCCTCCTTTGTGTGTATGTGTTTTTTGTTGGAAATTTCAGTTTCCATTACATTGTTTGCTTGCTAAGCTATATGTTGTATTTTGTGCAGATACAATTGAAATATTTGGCAGAGGAAATGCAAGCTGTTAGTAAAGGACTTGAAAAAGTTATGCAGGAATTGACTGCTTCAGAGAATGATGGTTTGGTCTCAGAAAGTTTTTGCAAGGCAAGTCTTTTTCAGCTACTCTCTTCACTGTGGATAAAGGTTTCTTAGGATTTGTTACTGGAATTGCCTGCAGTTAATGGAATTACTCACCATTGGCATGCATGCAGGCACACATGCACACTGAATATCCTTTACCTTGGCAGATTGTACTCATTAATATCTTTTTCTCTTGTCCCTCGGAAATGTTCAGAATCTCAAGGTTTTTCTTGCTTTTGCTGAAAGTGAAGTGAGGTCTTTGGCTTCCCTTTATTCCTCCGTGGTATGTATATGAACTTTTGTTTTGACCAGCTTGACTTTGAACAAGAATGCTGTGCTTCAACTTGAACACTCATTGCCAGTGATTTTTGTTTTCCGAATTTGAATGTTCTAGGGTAGAAATGCAGATGCACTGGCTTTTTATTTTGGGGAAGATCCGGCACGTTGCCCATTTGAGCAAGGTATTTTCCAGTATTTACTAACTTTGTTAAAATGGATATCCCACATAGATTCCAATTTCTGCAGCTCTCTCTTATTCTAGGAATCTGAATGGTGTCAGTTAGGCTGCAATATTTTAATTTTCAGCCCATCATTAGTAATGCTGTATTCAATAATTACTAAATTAACACACTCTTCACTGTACAGTTTTTGCATATGTATACATGTGCATATCCATGTTTTCTGTGTATGGTTATGATATTTATGCGATGCTTAAATATTATCATTGGTTCTTGAATGTCATTTGTATACTTGGGGACCTCTCACTTTCTATCTTCGTTCTATAGTTGTGTCCACTCTGCTCAATTTTGTGAGGATGTTCGTCCGAGCACATGATGAAAACAAAAAACAACTTGAATTGGGAAAGAAAAAAGCAGAAAAGGATGCTCAAAATGAGAAGTCCATGATGGCTTCTCCGAGAAAGCTGTCTGAAAATTTGGTACAGACACCTATCAAAAGTGGGATCTTCAAATGATCAAGTGCCGTGAACACCATATTCTGCCAATCCAATCAGGACCTGTTCTCTTACAGACAACACCATTGCCCACCATGGTTGAAGGCCCGTTACAAGCAAGCTGAGGCACTCACTAAAAGGGCAAAACTAGAATTCAAATCCAGAGAAGTGTTATACATTGCAGGAAGAATTAAGCACTTAAATGCAGGTGTACATGGCGGGGACGGATACTCAGTTTTTTGTGGCAACCCTTTCTTACATGCTTGTGTGTTTCGGGGTTCTTCACTTCCGTTGCTGTTTCAGTGTTATCCTTATACTTCATCCGCACCATTGTTTACAAAGTTGCTTTGCTTTTGGAGCACAGATGTTGGCAATCTTTGAAGACAAAGTGCAAGACACTAGAATCTTGTTGTCAAGATCGGTTATAGTTCGGTTTTCCATATTTCATATGGGTAGCTAGATGGTAGGAGTGTTGTTTGTTATGTACATTTTGATGTATAGTGATGTAAATGTCTATATGTAGTCATTGTTGAATACCACGATTCATCAAGAGCCTCATTTCTCAAAGAAACGAAGAATGACAACGTAGTTTCCAATTGGATGGGATAATTGTCTAAAGCCATTGTCAACAACGAGGTATAGAGTTACTAATAGCAAAATAAATAAATAAATAAACTTCTAGAGACAAATGTATTAAGGCAGGATCAAATATTGGTGTGCCATCTTTGTTGCCTTGAGAAAATCCCCAAGAACCGAGCCATGACCATGTCTTTACAGGAACTGGTTAGCAGACTACCAGCAGTACCTGGATAAAAAGATCCCATGAAGCTCCTTTGAGTTGTCTCTGAGATATAAGAGCTAGAAATATTCTTGTTTTGCTAGATATTTTATATATATTTTTTAATACATTGTCACTTGATCTCCTATACTAAAAAAAACATTTCAATGATCATGTATACAGAGAGAGTCAAGCCCCTGACTGAAGAACTCATATCTCTTTGAAAAAAAACCCCCCCTAATACACTATAAAATAAAGTATCTCCTACTGCAAAATATTCGTCGGGAAAACATGATCATGAGAGCGTCGCGGTCTGCAGATTTGGACTCAAAGCTGAAGACGTCTTTGCTGACGAAATTTGCTACATGGTTCGACTATGAAGATTTTTATTGAAGTTGAAACCATTACAAGTTTTAAAGAATTTTTAAGCTTAAATCCTAAATCTTCATAAATTTCT
>Ga0325414_1008311_pt1 | contig 11004 bp, 8 predicted proteins | sample PopdelMetagenome_8_FD_206183 | JGI IMG/M metagenome (GOLD analysis project Ga0325414, IMG submission 206183) | Populus deltoides microbial communities from Bellville, Georgia, United States - Leaf-PdKOR-R3 | ecosystem: Host-associated > Plants > Phyllosphere > Phylloplane/Leaf | place: USA...
TAAAGATTAATTTTTCTCTTATTGTATGTGTATTTATGCCTTTTGGACTCTTAACTATTTCTTTTGTTCATGCTTTCAGATATCAAATATGTCATGGATTGTAAATATCAGTCTTCAAGTCTTCAAGATTGAGCTAGGTAAATTAGAGGGTTAGAATTTCTCAAGGTTTTTTTTCTTTCTAATATTTTTTATGATAATCATAATTAATCATTTTTATCCTATATATCAATATCTTCACTTATATATAATTCATTAAGGTCAAGAAATTAGATAGATCTAAATTGGATTTCTAACTTCCCTCGAACATGTAAAATGAATTCTCTTTATCTTCCTTTTCGGCAAGTAATGCAATTTGAGATAAGATCATGTGATTTCTTCATAACCTTAATATGCTCCTTAATATAACCTTTTTGTATTATAATTTTTTTTCTAGAATCTTTTATTTTTTGGGAAATTTCTTTCATGAATTTAATTTTGATTTTGATTTTAAAGAGAGAAGGGTACATCAAAAATAAAATTTGGATACTTCATCTATCATATTAGATATAAAAAAGAGAGAGAGAGAGGGAGAGATGAGAGAGAGAGAGTTACAAGTTTGTGAAAAGCTTTTTTAAATACACATGGTTTAAGGAAAACTTGAGTGTTGTATAGTATTTCTATGCTATTTTAGTCATTAAATAAAATATAATGGCAAACTAGTAAATTCTTGGATTTTTTTTTAATTTTATGTAAAGTATCATGAACTTATAAAATTCAATATGTTTTTTGTAATTTTTATAAAATTAAGTAAACTGCATGATAATCAGAATAATTTTCTATATTCAAAATAACAAAATAGTTCATTAATCATTGTTAATAACGCCTAATGTATTAGTATTTTATTCCATAAATATCTTATTTCTTTTTTTCAATGTTTACATCTCATATACTTATTTATTTTTTTAGTTTTATTTTTAAAATATAATAATATAAAATGGTAAAAAACATTTAGTTATAAATGAATTTTTTAAAAAATATATAATTAAATATAAAGTTTTTGAAACCTTAAGGATTAATTAATTAGTTCTATTAAATTACAGCAACTAATTTACAATTGATTCTAAAATTATGCGAGGATGGGCATGGAAAAAGAAAAAGCCTATATATATATATAGGTGTATGAAGGTGGGGAAGCAGGAGGGAAGAAAAGGGGACACGGTGACCCGTGAAGGAAGGGACTTTGTGTTAATTCTAACGAATCATTACAATTGGTCCCAACGTGTGCCGCGTGTCATTTCTTTGTCTCTAATAATAAACCCTCTTTCTTTTTTTTTGACTCATCATTATCAGACGAAAGAAAAAGGCAAGGCGAGCAAAAGACAACTCGCGCCTCTCGGGGGTTTTCACTTTTTATTTGTATTTCTTGTACCATTAGGAAATTTGGGGCACTTCGTTTTTATACACTCATCGGTGGCATGAGAAAAACCTGCATTCATCTCCAATGCGCGTCCCTTTGAATGCCCGATCTAGTTTTCCTCTACTCCAACTTGAAGAGCGTGTTGGTCACGTTGTTTTTAAGCACCGCGGGGCTGCATTAAATTTAATTGGTGAATCTCCTTGGAATTTTTTTTTTGACATAGGATACTTTTTAAAAATAAAATTTTAAAAAAATTATTTTTAATATCAATACAATAAAATAATATAAAAATATAAAAAAATAATTTAAAATAAAAAATAAATATTCATAATTTTTCAAAAACATAATTCAATTGCAGCGTCAAGCATCACTTGGTTTTACTGAACTATAAAGTGAAAATTCAAAATGAATTGACACTTTTTTTAAAGGGCACACTATCATGAAATTTATCTGATTATTATAAAAAATTATATATTTTTTTTATTTTTATAGTTGAAGTGGAGTATCTTATAGCATATTTGAAATCAAATCACATGCTGAATTGAATTCAATTCATAAGTAGATTTGAATTCAATTCATAATCTATTACAACTTTTATATTTGAAATAAAATATCAAATCACATAATTGAATTCAATTCTAGTATTTGAAATACCTCTGGAAATGAATTAAATTAACAATATTAATTTCCCCCCTTAATTTATAATTAAATTTTTTACATGAATCTTTTATTTCTTTTTATTACATAGAAATATATCATATTAATTGTTTGTTAGATATTTATTTAAAAAAATAAAAAAGTATACATTTGTTAAAAAAATCTTACAAAGATTTGGTGGCTTGTTTCCTATCTATAAATAAGTTTTGGATTCAAACAATAATTATTATCAGATTAATTTGAAATCATCCATTCATCGCAAAGAAAAGGAAATTTAAGTCAACGACTAACATAATTTTGATAATATTAATAACTCAATAAAAACACCACAATTCTTAGTTCTAATAATTCAAAAGATATCATCATACAAAATAAGTTTTTGACAATTACATAAATGTTAATTCTAACTTTCATGCTTAACTTAAACTCCTCAATAACATATTATTAACCCATATTTTTCACCGATCATTCAAAAAATAGCTTTTTTAGACATTTAAAAAATATTCTAATGCGATTGGGATAATCTACAAGCCATTCAACTGCTTTAAAAATATTTGACATCTCTAATCCCAATTTTCTCGTTGCTTCAATTATCTCGTTCAGCTTCCAAACTTGACGGTTTGTGTTCATAATAATTTATGCAACTCATTACACTAGTTATCTTTTTAAATTTTGAAGAATAATCACTTGTTATTGATGCTTTTTGTTTTGTACATTTCAAAGATGAAGTTCTAGACAATGATGGAGTAGGTTTTAATGAACCTTATGTTCTTAGTGTTGGTGGAGCACTTTCACAATCATAGGGATAAGGTTTCTCCAAATAAGTCTCAGTATTTGCTTACTTCTCATCAATATCCTTCTCCCTTCTCTCTCTTCCATCTTCAAACCTTTTCTCTAGCACTCTTAACTTGAGATCCAGTTGCTATATCTTTCTCATGTATTTCTCTAAGAATATCCAAGTAATGAAGAGGCTTTCCTCTAATAAGTCTTAACTTAGGATTGACCTTGTAATAATAAAAAAATAAAATAAATTAAAACAATTGTAACTAATAAATAAATAAAAATAAAATTATGGCAAGTGAATTATAATATTCATACATTTAATAAAGATTTTCACACTTTCATTGGAGCCTCAAATGTTGTGGTAGTGTCATTCCATCCAATCCCACTTTTCAAGCTAATTGCTTTAGCTAAAACCATTTGCTCCTTAAGAGTTGTCAAACGATTCAACACTTTTATCTTAAATATGTTCAAAGAAAATCTTTCATTAATTTCAGCTACCACCTTCCTATATAAGCTTATGAAGAAAAAGCTTTATCTTTCTTTTAACTCTTATTCTTTTATTCCCTAAGAATTTCAAGCATCATCTTATCAATTTCTATGGTCCATCTCAAGTATCCATTGTCATCATTTCTATCTTTTACCTTAACAACATCATCCACATCCATAACCTACCTATTAATATATGGCAACATATAACACATTCTTTAAATTACATAACTCAAGAAAAAAAATGCAAACAAACAAAAATAAATTTAAGGCTAAAATAATGCAATAATAGTTCAATAAATATTATTAAAAAATACATAAAAGTTAAGCATTTAATCTCAAGTTCAGGATACTTAAAACAACTAATTCAGAATAAAACACAAAGAATACATAAACTCAAGCTCTTATTAAAAGAAATGGTAAAAAAGATAAATTAATGTCAAGATATATAATCATGCCATATTTGTGTAGCCATAATCTCTCTTATAATTTCCCCCCTTCATCCATCTTTATCTTTATCAATTCCTCCATATATAAATTCACTTCCACGCTTACTATTCATGAGGTCTCTATCAACTTGACCAATAACTTCTTCACCTTAATCAAATTACATTAAGAAGTTTTGAAAAACGCAACAAGCTAAAACAATTTCACATACCGTGTCCACATCATATCTTGACATCTCAGTTAGAATCAGAAATCTTATCTTTAAAACACCAAAAATCATTTAAATTGCGTTGTGCAATGAGAAATTTCTTAAGTTGAATAGCTCTTTTGGGTTCTCATAAAGATATCGAGAATATCCTTTCAAATGATATTGAGTACTTTGTTATGAAGTGATAAACCTCGATCTCAACATATATCCAACATCAATTAAGTAGAATTTATCTAAAAATACAATTAAGAAAAATTACTTTAAAAACTTTAGTTAACATTTTTAATTCACTACTAAAAATATGTATAAAAACCAAATACTTTGAGGAACATTTAGCTTATCCTCTCTATTTAAAACATTATCTAGAATTATTGAGTATAAATCTAACCCCTCCCTTTTAGGAAAACATATATGGATTTCAAGTTAAAAGTGCAAGCAACAATACATTCACTGTAAGGAAAAGTTTTCCTTCTTCTATACCTTGATACATCTTCTTTGGAAAACATATGTGTTCCATCTATAGTGCCAATACAAATCTAAAAAAATTCATTTACATTAATAAGAATTATTACACGAGTTCCATCGATATTGTTAAAATAAATATATCTATATAATAAATTACTTTAAAGTATAGATAAAATCTTCCTCAACTGTTAAGTAAATATGATGGGATTGTAGAACCATTTGGTTGAACTAAAAATTGATATTTAGATGTTATTAGAGCTCTAAGTACTTTGTGAAAATGATAACTAATAGTCTCACTAGATTGATGTAACATCCTCAAATTCAATTACATATATATCAAGATAAAATCCAACTCTTCGATAAACCAAGAATTTGTTTCTTCTATATATTAATTTTTGCCACAAATTCAACAGAGTCTTTTTTTTTTGTTTTTAAGGTACCAAGTTATCGATAATTTTATAGTTATATATTCAATTCTAATTCTTGGTCTTGATCCAACCATCCTAGATCACATCACATTCCAATTTCACATTCCCACATTACTTTCATAGTATTTCTTAATATCAAAAAACTTTTAATCATAATAAATACATAAGCTTAACTAAAATTTACTACTAAACATGCATTGCAAAATTGACGTCAAACATTCAAAATAAACACGCATGACATTAATATATTTTTTTCTAGTTAACATGCTAACATAAAGATTATACATAAGTATTTATACTATTTTAAGAGTCAACAATCTCTATATTATAAGTTTACTAATTACATAGTATGAAACACATACTTTATTATGAGAAAATCCTAAAAGATCAAGAGTGAGTTACAAATTATAATACTCTACTAACTAGCTATACATATAACGTGCTAACACCTAATGCTCCATTCTGGCCCGTGACATACCTGTAAGTGTATCATTATTTAGATAAAAATTCAAATCCATGGTTTGAATATTAAAATTTATTAAATATGGATTCACATTTTCTCTCTCTCTTGATATGGGAGCTTAACTTATCACTATCACTTCATGACATTTATTATAGTACTTTTTCAACAATTTACACAACCAATTCTGGTCTTCCTTCCAACACCAATATTTATGATTACTTGGGTAGTTATCAACAATTAGGAGTGTTCACGGTTCGGTTCGGTTCAGTTTAAACTAAAAAATCAACCGAACCAAATTACATTAATTTTGTGAAATATTAACCGAACTGGACTGAAAACCGGTTCAAATCGAACTGGTCCGGTTCGGTTAAATCCGGTTTTTATGACAAAAAACCGGGAAACCGAATCCCATCATTTAGACTCATTCATTCAGCAAAGTGAAGAAGATCTGTTTCAATTTCAATTCCTTGATCGAAACTACCAAAAAGACACGATACGGGAAGCCATACTCTACGGTCTGGTCTAACTGATGTTCCTATACATTTCAGCAAGATAAAGAAATAGAATAGCTAGTAGAGGAGTGAGGTGTTAGCTCGAAGTTTGCTGTAGCCCCCCTCACTGAATTAATTCATGTAGCAAATCCAAAAAATGATGATGTCAGCCTGTTCTTACTTTACTGTCTAGATCACTGTTTCTTGAGCTTGTAAAAGCATTTGATGAGGAGGTAGATGTCTCATGACTATCGGCTGGCTTAGACAACTTATTTGGGAGCCTATTGACTCAAGTCCATAGCATGCATTGAGAGGAAACTGGGAAAGGAAGATTGAGAATTAATTGAGAGGAAGATTGGGAATTTCTCTAGGCAAGCGGCGACTTTTTGTGAAGGCAGGAAGAGGAAGGTTATGTTAATTGTTAGGGTTAGCCGATTAGGTTTAACTATTTATACCTTAAAGATTTTTGTAATTTTTGGCTTTTAATGGGTTTGGTTCGGTTTGGTCCGGTTTCTGGTTCAAAACCGAAACCGAACCGGACCTGTTAAAATTTATAGTTTTGAAAATCGGTTTAATTGGTTTTTCATTTCGGTTCGGTTTTTTCGGTTAATTGTTTTTTTAATTTTATCGGTTTTCTCAGTTAATTGATTATTTTGAACACCCTTATCAACAATCCAGCTACCTCTCACGATAGCCAAATAAGTCTGGTAACCCACACAATTATTTACAATTTGGCTAACCCCTCATGGCAGCCAATAAATTCAGTAATCTACTCGATTGCCAACAAAAATACTTGTTAGAAAATAAAAACACTAAAACATTTAAGAATAAAGGATTCATAGAAATTGAAAAAGTGAACACATAAAATTTTCCAATAATCTCATCAATAAATGAGCTGGTTTTCAAAAAAAACAAATAAAATGACTAATATATAAATACTTACCTATGAAAACAAAACAAATTTTCCAATAATCTCATCAATAAATGTTTGAATTATATATATAAATAAGTCCAATAAATTATAATATGAAATGTAATCAATTATAGTGAAACATTTCGCATCACTATTAGAAAATTCTAAAAGAAGGAATGAAAACAATGATGAAAAATATTCAATTGTAGTTTACCAATAGAAACTGTGATGGAAAATTTCTGTTATTAATTTTAGATAGAAATTATGATAAAATAAAAAAATTTGCATCGGCAATGTTATCAGCATTACTGACGTGTCACCTTCCCTATGAAAATTTATCGCAATTTTAAAAGGAATTAAAACTTGATAGTCCTCTCACTTTTCCCTTTCATCTTCTTTTTTCAATTCATTATAGTAACTCTCTCTCCCCCCATTTCAAAATTTTAACAGCCCCAGCCCCCTTTACAAATTCATCCACCACAACCCAGCAGTGATAGCGTAACATCTCTCTAAAAGCCTAAGCTTCCCTTTCTTGGTTCCATTTCTTGTCAAGCTTCACTTCATCAAGTAACCAGATTCATCCATTTATGTTTTGACCCATTTATATTTTAAGTTAGTTTATTTAAATTTGTTTGTAGTATTTGTAATTTGTTTGTATATTTAAGTATTTTACTTATTTTATAATGATAATTTTTTTATGTTAATGTATGATTTGTATTTTAGGATTTGTTTGGGATTTGAAAAAAAATAGATTTAATTTATCACTTGTTAAAATTGAATGTAATTTTATAACTTAGGTGTGTTAGAATTGAAAAAATAATGAGTAATTTAACGGATACTAATTATTTTGTGTCAATTTTATGGGTTAAGTTGGTAATTTGAGGAAAATTAATTTTGTATGGAATTGATAATAATAATTAAAGGTATTAACTTTGATTTAATAAGTTTGAATTGAAGAAATGATGGAAAATTAGTTGAGACCCGATTAATTTTAATCAATTATGGATTTTGTTACAAATTTCAGAAAAATTAAATTAATGTGTAATTTATAACAATTAGGATATTAATTGATGTTATTTATTCTTGAATTGAGTAAATAATGGGTAGTTAGTTGGGCACCAATTATTGTTTTATCAATTTTATGGTTTAGTTGAAAATTTATAGAAAAATTGTATAGAATTGTTAGCAATTTGGGGTTAAATATATTTCAACCTATGAAGTGTTTGATAGTAATTGGATTATGAATTACATTTTTCTAAATTTAAGAAATAGAGTTACTTTGAATTTAAAGAAATAACGAATTAATAAGTTATTAGTTAGTTTGTGTAGGTTAATTATGATTCATTTTAAATAAATGATTGAATTTGTTTTTGATAATATGTTTTAATTTTTGAATTGTGTTCATTGTATCCTTTTAGGTACCACATATTCAAGAAGAAACAATTTCAAATCTAGCAAGAACACTATGGTTCATCAAATAGTAATGTCGATGATCTTGTCATGAATATAAAAGATGATTATAAATAGGTAACTAATATAGAAATTAACAATCAAGGCTCAACCACTAAGAACAATCATATCTTATTTTATAAAGCCCATTTTCAAGTAAATGGATTACATAATGGAAGGGCGACCTCTCTATGTAATTGTTTTGTCTCATGATATTATTTATTTTTATTGAGTTATTTTAATTTTTATAATTATATAAAAAAATTTTATTAAATTGATTTTCAGTTTTGCCAATATTGAACCTACTTGTTTCATCACATATACGATGAAATGGTCATTTTAAGAACTATTATCTTAATGGAGTTAACTTCTTGACCATCTTGAATAGATGTATATTGTAGATGCCTGATGGAGAAAGTTTAAAGTTAGATAAATAATTTTCAATTCGAGTTACTAGTTTTTAAAATTTTAAAAACTAATTGATAAGATTGTACAAAAAATGATGGAGATTAGTGTGAGTGACGGACCTGTTAAAGTAATTCAGATACAAAAAAGAGGCTAAAATTCTAAATGATCTGTATATTATGAGTGCTTAAGTTAACCTAAATACAAAGAAATTATATATGGGTTAAACTGAAAATACTATTATACTCTTAATAAATAAAACTAGATAAATATTATTTAACATCTCCCCTCAAACTCACGATGCTGCAGCTACAAGCATCGAGAGTTTGCCAACTAGAAAACAAAAACGAGAGATGGAATGCGCCTTGGTAAAGAAATCTGCAATCTGTAAGGAAGAAGGAACAAAAGGCAAAGTAATGGTGTTATGCTTGAGATGATGACGAGTAAGATGACAATCGATCTCAACGTGCTTAGTTTGCTTATGAAAAACCGAGTTGTGAGCAATTTGAATAGAATTTTAGTTGTCACAATACATAGGAGTAGGATGAGAAAAGAAAACTCTCATATCAGCAAGTAACTAAACAATCTCTTTAATAATAGATGCCACGGCAGAAGCTGAAGAAAAGTTGAAATATCAGATTTTGCATAAGTGGAAGACAAAATATCACTCTAAATTTTTTTTCAAAAATTGAACGCAAATACCAAATTACAGAAACTGAAGAGAAGACGAAATATCAAAACAATTACAGAGATAGAACATAAATACCAAATTGCAGAAGCTGTAGGAAAGTTGAAATACAAGATTTTGCAGAAGCGGAAGACAAAATATCAGTCTAAAAAAAATTGCAGAAACTGAAGAGAAGACGAAATACCAAAACAATTACAGAGATAGAACATAAATACCAAATTGCAGAAGCTGTAGGAAAGTCGAAATACCAGATTTTGCAGAAGCAGAAGACAAAATATCACTCCAAAAAAAAAATAGTAGAAACTGAACGCAAATACCAAATTGCAAAAACTGAAGAGAAGACGAAATACCAAAACAATTGCAGAGACATAACAGAAATACCAAATTGCAGAAGTTGAAGGAAAGTCGGAATACCAGATTTTGCAGAAGCGGAAGACAAAATATCACTCCAAAAAAATTACAGAAATTGAACGCAAATACCAAATTGCAGAAACTGAAGAGAAGACGAAATACCAAAACAATTGTAGAGACAGAATATAAATACCACATTGCAGAAGCTGAAGGAAAGTCGAAATACCAGATTTTGCAAAAGCAGAAGACAAAATATCACTAAAACAAATTATAGAAACTGAACGCAAATAGCAAATTGCAGAAACTAAAGAGAAAACAATTACAGAGACAAAACAAAAATACTAAATTGCAGAAGCTAAAGAATCCAAAATAAAGGTTCAGATATTAATTCTTCAGCCGCAAGCACAACACTTGATCTTCATCCTCCATCTTTTAATAGGTCAAACAACCCATGTCTGATGTTTTGAAAAATGGATCTGAAGTTAAGTTTCAAAGGAATGCATTGAGCGTGCTGGAACGTCCTACAGGGAATGAAGTGGATGATGATAACGATTTTGATACGAGCAGTAACTCTGACATTGGTGAACATGATTTCTACAGAAGCAGCGAGTTCCATAAAATTAGCAAGCCAAAGGTTCGACCAACCAGACTCTAATACCACGTTAAAGTAATTCAGATCAAACACAAAAAGGAGGCTAAAATTTTGAATGATCTGTATATTATGAGTGCTTAAGTTAATATAAATACAAAGAAATTATATATAGGTTAAACTGAAAATATTATTATATTCTTAATAAATAAAACTAGATAAATATTATTTAATATGACCCAATAAATATCGGGTTTATAGATTACTTATACCATCGGTTCGAGAACTTATCATGGTACACAATTTTCAACTTAATTAAATTGACCACCAATAAAAATATCAATGGAAATAATAAACATACATCAATGTCTTAAAAACAGAGACATCAGCTAATTATTAGGCTTAAACACAGTCCTATATAATAGTTTGCTCGGGCAAATAAGAGGGCAAGTTCTACGCAAGGTTGGATTTAAAGCGTAGGGAGGACAAAAAGTAGATGCGCGTGGAAATGGTTTTCTCACGGAGGTGACACGTACGTAGCTGACGAATAAGTTGGAATCCAAGGCAGGCGCAGGAATAGGAGGATAGCAGAATTGAGGGATTTTGGTAAGAGAAGAAGATAGATTTTCCTAATGGCTACCCATATTCCTGCATGTCTCTCACAGGACACGTGTGCGCTATAATAATTATATCTTTCATCACAGTACCCACACGTGTTAACTGGGTGTCAAAGATGCCAGGCATGGTTTAATACACAAGATTTTGATTAGCATCTTTTCTTTGTC
>Ga0325414_1008312_pt1 | contig 11004 bp, 2 predicted proteins | sample PopdelMetagenome_8_FD_206183 | JGI IMG/M metagenome (GOLD analysis project Ga0325414, IMG submission 206183) | Populus deltoides microbial communities from Bellville, Georgia, United States - Leaf-PdKOR-R3 | ecosystem: Host-associated > Plants > Phyllosphere > Phylloplane/Leaf | place: USA...
AATTTCTTAATGGTGTATTTAAATGTCTAAAATAAGAGTGTTAGATTTTATAAGATATTTAACTATTTAGTTAAAACAATCATAAATTTATAAATCCACAAGTTATTCCACTTTTTTTTCTTATAAAATTTTTATATTTTTCTTTGATTCAACAGTTGAATAACCTTGAGATTATTATTATTATTATTATTATTATTATTATTATAACTGTAATAATTAATTACTTCAAGTTAATGTAGCAATCACGATTAAGATTAAGAATTGATTGGGGGAAATGTCTATATGTTTTTGACGCAGCACCTTTAAGTTAATCCATCACGTCGGACCAAATCTTACCGATTTATGCATTAGTCGCAGTCATGAGCATGACCCAAGTGGCTGTTCAGGAATTTTCTCTTGAGAAAAAACCGTTAAAGAATATTACTAGCACTTCATTATCTCGCTTAAATATCACTCTAAAGTTAAGCCTCACCAGCTGCCAGTCGGACCAGAACTGCAATTTGTAGCTGAAGGCAATGGCTTCCTGCAAGAAAAGCTTGATCTCAGCCACCTAATTAACAAACCTACCTTTTTCTTCACTCACTATATAAGCATCAGAACCAGCTCTTTCTCTGCATCGAATCATCAGCTTTCTCACACCAGTTTTTCTCCCTTACTAGCTCTCCCATTCTCCATTAAAATTAAGAATCTCGCTAGCTAGGGAACGCAATGGGTTCTGCCTTTTTGAGGATTTTAGTCACTGCGTTGTGTGCTCTTTGGATTTTCTCTGAGCTGGTAGTTGCAAAGCATGCAGGCATTACTAGACATTACAAGTTTGACGTATGTATTACGTACTCGATTGCTTTTACCATTTACTTGTTAATAATATTAGCCTCTTGATTATATATCTGCCTATCAGTTGATGTTAGACTCAAAATCTACGTTGTGTTTCTTTCTTTCTTTCTTTGTATAGATCAAGTTGCAAAATGTGACGAGGTTGTGCCGGACAAAGAGCATCGTTACTGTCAATGGTCAGATCCCTGGGCCTCGAATCATAGCAAGGGAAGGGGATCGGCTCTTGATCAAGGTCGTTAACCATGTCCAATACAATGTCACACTCCATTGGTATGGAAGCCTAATCAAGCCTCCCATTACTGTTAGCTTTAGTTTTGTAGATATTAGCACTTAATTTTCTTTCTTTGATTGAAATATCTGATCGGTGTTGTGGATATGAATTTGGAAAGCAGGCATGGAATCAGGCAACTAAGGAGCGGATGGGCAGATGGACCTGCCTACGTAACACAGTGCCCAATTCAAACGGGACAGAGCTATGTATACAATTTCACAGTTACTGGACAAAGAGGGACATTGTTCTGGCATGCTCACATTTCATGGTTAAGAGCTACCCTTTATGGACCCATTGTCATCCTCCCTAAGAAAGGCGTTTCTTACCCATTTCCACAACCTCACAAAGAAGTCCCTATCATTTTTGGTAATTCATCATGACTGCATGTTTATGAGAACTTAGCCACGTCTTGTATTAATTAATTTCCATATCCATTCATTTATCTCTAATACTTCGTAAATTAACTGAAATTACAGGAGAATGGTGGAAAGCAGATACGGAGAAAATTATTAGCCAAGCCTTGAAAACAGGAGGAGCGCCAAATATTTCTGATGCCTTCACCATTAATGGTCATCCTGGACTTTTGTATAACTGTTCAGCCAAAGGTACTAATTTGTACCCATAATAGTAGCAAATTGCAAGAGTATGGACGCCATAAATTAGTGCAGTAAATACTCTCGGGATTAGCTAAAAATCAAACCAATTTATATATTTCATGCAGATACATTCAAGCTCAAGTTGAAGCCAGGAAAAACCTATCTCCTTCGTTTAATCAATGCTGCACTTAACGACGAGCTCTTCTTCAGCATTGCAAACCACAGCCTCACTGTGGTTGAAGCTGACGCAGTTTACGTGAAACCCTTTAAAACCCACATTGTACTCATCACCCCGGGACAAACCACCAATGTTCTACTCATGGCCAAAGCTAAGGCCCCTAATTCCACCTTTCTTATGGCCGCTAGGCCATATGCCACCGGCCCAGGCTCCTTTGACAATACAACCACCGCTGGAATACTCGAATATGACCAGAACCCTTCTGCAACAAACTCCAAAAGCAAGAACAAGAAACTCCCTCTTCTTAAACCGTCACTTCCAGTGTTTAATGACACAACTTTTGCCACAAAGTTTGTCAAGAAAATCCGTAGCTTGGCCAATGCAAGATTCCCAGCTAAGGTCCCAAAGAAAGTTGACAGACGCTTCTTTTTCACAATAGGTCTAGGATCACTCCCTTGCTCACAAAACAAGACCTGCCAAGGACCTAATAACACCATGTTTGCAGCTTCCGTCAACAATGTGTCATTTGTGCAGCCAAATATAGCCCTCCTGCAATCTCATTTCCTTAACCGGTCAAAGGGCGTGTACACAACTGATTTCCCTACCAACCCACCTTTCAAATTCAACTATACAGGGACACCGCCTAGCAATATCATGACTGCCAAAGGAACCAAGGTGGTGGTGCTTCCTTTCAATACTAGCGTGGAGTTGGTGATGCAGGACACCAGCATTATTGGTGCAGAGAGTCACCCTCTTCACCTCCATGGCTTCAACATCTTTGTGGTTGGTCAGGGTTTTGGCAACTTTGACCCCAAGAAGGACCCTGTCAAGTTCAACCTTGTTGACCCTGCCGAGAGGAACACTGTTGGTGTGCCATCTGGCGGGTGGGTCGCCATACGGTTCCTTGCTGACAATCCAGGTGGGCTTTATAATTTATTATAAATATATACTATACCTAATGCAAATCATAATATAGCACAAAAGTTTCAAATCTGAAAGGATTATAATATAGAATATGAATATTTACAAATTCTAAGTTATATGCAAAGCAGCGTCCATATCTCAACATTCAAATAAATTAAAAAAAATACATGTCTCACTTGTTGATTTTTGGATGAGCAGGAGTTTGGTTCATGCACTGTCATTTGGAGGTACACACCAGCTGGGGCCTGAAGATGGCTTGGGTGGTCAATGACGGAAAACGGCCGAGCCAAAAGCTGCCACCTCCACCTTCTGATCTCCCCAAGTGTTAAAATTCTTTTTTCTTTTCTCTTTCTTTTCGCCACCGATTGCCCCGAGTACTTTGTTTTTTTTTTTTGCCCTTTTCTTTCGATTTTAGTAACCTGTCTACCCATTCTTTTAATCTTTTTTTTTCTTCCTTCCTTGTTTAGTGTTCCTTCAGCTGGCCTGAAGGGTACAATAGTACTCTTAGCTCATGATAATTTCTTTGAATTCCAATCTGTAACAACCCATAAAAAGAGATCGGTGGGTGGGATTTGGACTTTATTTTTAGTAGCTAGCTAGGATTGTCAGACGGGCTATCGTTGTTGAATGAAAAAATAATAATTTCTTTTATTGGAAATTTCATTTCATGGCTTTACAATATTGTACAACCTAGCAGACAATGCGATGTCAGCTCAATTTCTTCCTTATACTCTGACCAATATCTTTGCATGAAATATATGGCAGTCAATACGTACTTTAGCGGATGATTTAATTATAATATATTTTTTATTTTTAATATTTATTTATATTTAATTAATAAATCTTAAGTAAATATAAAATTCTTAAGATAAAAATACTCTAAAAAAAATATTATAATTATGAAAATCATATTATATTAAAATATTATTTTTAAATGTTCATTATCAATATTTTATTAAGACTAGATATTAATTAAAGTTTTTGAAACTAATCGTTTATATATATTTATATATATAAATAATTGCTCTCATAAAATAAAAATGGAGTATATCTAAAACTAATATGTAGGTGCTTGTCAGATGAAATGTATACTTAACTAACCCACATGAAAATTACATACAGATAGATCACTTATGTCTATGGAAAGGTTAGTGTGACAATTGTGTAAGTAATCATTAGACTTAAGATCACTAAGTTATCTTTATATAAAAAATGTTATGCTTCAATTTTGACTACATATTATCCTGATCAAGAGTAACATGTGAGCAAATATTGGACATAGCATAAATTATATAAAAGTATTTGAGTAATAAGAAGAGGGTTCCTCACCCTATGTGAATTAAAAAAAATATTTAATATGTTCTCAAATAGTATTGATTGTGAAATATTTAGCTATGGTGAAAAACGATTTGAAAAGAATTTCAAATCTTATTCAAAGAATCGATAATTATAGTGTTGAGAACAAAAATGACTCAACAAAGCATACATGCTCTATGTTATAAATGTCTAAATCAGAACATTATTGATGAAGAAATATTAATTATATTAAAAAACTGACCATCGAAAGATTAATACAAATCACTTATGATTATTTTAATATTCAAGGGATCATGACAAGTTTCTAAATATTATACTTGATCTTCAAATATAAATCAATTAATTATTGAATTGATAATAAATTTAATCGTTTAATTTATTTAATTCTATTTTATTCAGGATCATGATTTATATTTGAGTCAACTTATTATGGAATCTAATAGATCGCACAGATAAGAACAATTAATTATCAATTAAAATAGGATAATTAATTAAGTGTGATTTGATTGTAAATAAGTTTTAGAAACTAATGACTAAACTTGATTGGATAAATTTTTAAAATTATTCTGAAATAATATATGTGATATTATTTAAAAAGAAAATTGATATTTTATTATTTCAAGGGTTTTCAGATTTCTCTATAAATAAAATGTTATATCTCTTATTTTCCGTGCATAGAAAAAAATTACATTAGTTACAGAAATACCCGAAACACAAAAAAAGACTTAGAACTCGAAAGTAAAACAATTTATCTCCTCTAAAAAGGTTTAAAAGATTTCTTATTGGTAATTCGTGTGGGTTACCATTAAAAATCAAGTATTTGAAAAACATGTGGTTTGTGACAATTCAATTTTAAAATAATTATTTAAAGCTAAAAAGAATATTTAATTTTCAAGTAATTTATGTATAAACAATAAACAACTCTAGATTTGTTTTAATAAAATCCTTATAACCTAAAAAAATTAAATTTATTGTTTTTACTGTGTATATATCTTTAAGAAAAACCAATAATACATGTCTACTTGTACCTTCTCCACGGGAATATTGAAACAGAAAAGAGGAAATCAAAATATGCACAAGTTTTTATCTTTAATTTTAAGGTTTTTTTTATCCAAAACATGAAACTGCAAACAAATTCAGTACCTAAAATAGATTTTCAAAACATACATTGAAAAAAATATAACATGGTTGTTATTTTGTGTTAATTATATGGTAAAAAAGTGTGCTGAAATTGAAAAATGGCAAAAAGAAAAATCCTCATATTTAGCACTTTAAATTTTATTTTTATTTAATTCCTATTTAGATACTCCACCTTCACTTTTATCTATTTAGTTTAAATTTATGAAATTTATTTTTTATAAAAGTGATGATGAGACTACTTTCTTATCCCACACGAGTCATTATTAAAAAAGGAAAGAATACGGATTGAGAAAAATGAAATAAATCAAGAAAATAAATTAGTATTTTGAAAAATTAAATTAAATTAAATAATATGAAAAATATAATATTTTAAAAATAATTAAATATTAGTTTCAATATTTTTTAATTTTTATAAAAATAATATTTATTTAAATTTAAGGTAATATTTATTTATTTAAAATTCAAAATTTAAAACAGTTTTTTTAATTAATAAAATTATCTCTACCATAATTTTTTTTAAGAAGTAACAGATGAGACATGCATGAGCTTTGAAAGTTTTTTTAAATAAGTTTTTAATTGTGTTATTATTATTTTTTTTCTATTTAAAATCTCTCAAAATTACTTAAAAAACTCGAAATCCAAAATCACTCGTATCTTTGATCTCTTCACACAACCACCATTCTCCGCACTCAAGATGAGGTGTTTCGATCTATTACATTGAGGGGGAAATAAATTTGAAAAAAAAAGAAAGAAAAAAGAAAAATAAAAAAAGATGATACTTGTGGAAACTCCATTGTTAGGTCGAAAGACAGCGTAAAAGATGCCATTAAAAAAAAATGTTCATAAATATATATATATATATATATATATATATATATATATATTTTAATATATTGAAATTGAATTATTCTTTTTATGATTTATTTCCTTAATAATCCAATATTTGATTTTCCTTGTATTACCATTTAAATTGGTTTCTTTTGTAAATGTTTAAGATATCAAATAGTTTTTCAAGCAGTATTAATTTAGTTTCTAACCAATAAGATTTTGATTAGATTGGAGTTTTCTTACATTAGATAAGGGATTCAAAATCAAATTCACCAAAGTAATTTCTATCCTTTTCTTTACTATTAATTTATAAATTAACACCTATTTTCAACAAAATTAATTAATTCTTTTATAGCTCGGCCCCTCTCTCAATTCATATTCTTTTTAATTTAAATTATCTTTTATTTTTAATAAATAAAATAAATAAAAGAGAAGTGAGTAAGATGAGAAAATTTAATTTGTTAAGAAGAATTTGTTTTTGAAGGAAATTAATTAATTAACATTATAAAAATTAATTAATTAATTTAAATAAATCATATGTTTAAGTTAAAAATAAGAAAATATTAGAGAGTGTGGTTGTAGTTTTTTTTTAAAATATTTTTATTTAAAAATATATTAAAATAATATTTTTTATAATGGTATAAAAAAAACAATCTAAAAATATAAAAAAAATTATTTTTAACTAAAAAAAATCAAATTTTAACAAGAAAAAAACATGTTTAACATACTTGAATAAGGTTTATATACAATTGAATGAAAAAGGAAAAAGAAAGAAAAGGGCTTTGTGAACGCAAAACAGGCAGTGGCCATTTGAGTAGTAAAAGCAAAGAAACCAAACGGCAACGATCTTAGAAATTAGAAGCAAGCCGTCACCAACCTCCTCAACTCTGTCCTATTTTAGTCATTCCCTTCCCATCCCTTCCCAGAGGCGCCGTCGTTTCAACGCCGGTGCCTTTGGTTTCCTTGCCTCCAAACGATGAAGCGACCCCTCAGCTTCTCCCTTCCGGTAACCGTCGTCGTTTTAGCCATACTTTACATTTACTTGTCCACGATCTTTGTTTTTATAGACCGTTGGTTCGGTCTCATGTCTTCCCCAGGCATCATGAACGCCGTCGTTTTCACAGCTCTTGCTCTCATGTCTGTTTTTAACTATGCCATCGCTATCTTGACGGATCCGGGACGGGTCCCTCCCTCTTTCATGCCCGATGTCGAAGACTCTGATAACCCAGTCCACGAGATCAAACGCAAAGTAGAGTAACAAAGGACTTTCCCTTTTGGAATTTTCCATGCCATTGTTCTGTTTCTGTTAATTTCATTGATTTCTCTGTTAGTTAAGTTGTAAATGTAATAGTATATATAAGGTGTGGACATTGCGTCAATGTTGCAACTTTCTTTATTGCCAAACGGATTGGTAGCTTAAATGAATGTTGTCTATTGCTATTCAACTGATTTTGATTGCTGCAATATTCCTACGGTGGACAAGTAAGTGTATATATGTCTAATTGAGTCGAGGTGTTAACACACAAGTCTTGTTGACTATGCTTGTTGTCTGGCTCCCAGAAGTTGATGTTTGGGAAGCTAATTGAGTTTGAAAATTTTGTGCGTTGAAATATTCGACTGTCCTTTTTTTCTTTTTGCAATGTTGATTTTATGAGCTAAAAAGTTCGACTTCCTTTGTTTGAAGCCATTTACATTGTACCTGGATGCTTGATTTTGATACATCATCTGAGTTGATGGATATTTCAGGGTCTGATTTCATTTTCTGGAAATAGAATGCCATCATGACTTTACTAACTATAGTTTTCGTCGCCTCATTCTCTTTGTGGTTGACTAATCTCTTCCCATATCTAATTCAAATGCCTGTAAAAGAATAAGATACTGCTCTGTTCAAATGATTTTGAGGATGGATGAGTGGTGACCTAGTGGTTACGGCCTAACATCCTTCTGGATTTCATGCCAGATGGCTTAAAGTTTAATAGTCACTGTTGCCGTGTGGTTAAATGCATGTTAAATACATATAGAAACAGAAAGAATATTTTCAATTAGTTGTTTTCTTTATTTAGACCTGTGAACTGATCATTGTAACATACAAATGCACTTAAAACCTGAAATTGCAACATTTCTTGAAAGCAGGTGATTTTCTATATTAGTGAGAAACTCGAGCCCTGGCTTCCCATATATGACACTTCGGTGGATGTTTGCAGGGAGGAGACTTGAGATTTTGCCAGAAGTGTTCTCACTTCAAGCCTCCACGTGCTCATCATTGCCGTGTTTGCAGAAGATGCGTGTTGCGAATGGTACGCATGATCTAAGTTTTCATTCATCCCTTATCTCAAATGTCCTTTTTAATCTGTTAAAGTGCCACCTGTTGATTGTAAGGACCATCATTGCATTTGGATAAGTAATTGTGTGGGCCACGCAAACTATAAGGTCTTCTTCGTCTTCGTCGCGTATGCTGTAATAGCATGCATCTACTCCCTGGTATGTAACTGTTTATGTCCAACATCATTTGAGCATGTTCTCTTGAGAATTGTACTGTTTCTTTATCATTCTGTAACTTTAGCTTTTAATTGTTTGGTTGTCATTGCCTTTATTTCATATGGCATTCCACCTTTCCCCTCTCAAGTTTTTACACTATTGAACTGCAGTTGGTGGATGACAACAGAGAAAGTCTACAAATTCATTTTCTTTACAATTCTCCTCGCTTAAAATTTTCAGGTCTTGCTTGTTGGTAGTCTAACTGTTGACCCTCAAAAGGATGAGCTGCAAAGTGGTGACTCTTTCAGAACCATATATGTATGTCCACTTAAATTTCATTCTTTTCTGAACGATATATGAATGTATGTATGTCCCTGTAAATTTCATTCTTTTCCAAATCATATATGCATGTATGTTTGTCCCCGTAAATCTCATTTTTTCTGCTAGTACATAATACATTAAACTCAGCGCATCACTTTACTATTGCAGGTCATTTCTGGGCTGTTGCTAGTTCTGTTAAGTGCAGCACTTGGTGTTCTTTTGGGTTGGCATGTGTACCTCATTTTGCAAAACAAAACCACTATCGAGGTTATTGGAAATTAATAAATTATTGTCTCATAACTTTTCTAATATCCGATTTATTCCTAAATTTTTATGGTATCTTGACAGTACCATGAAGGGGTGAGAGCTATGTGGCTAGCAGAGAAAGGAGGGCATGTCTATAAGCACCCATATGATGTGGGCGCTTATGAAAATCTGACAACGGTGAGAACATTGTGCCCTTTTCTTTATTTTTTTTCTTGGCTGAAAAATTTGTGATTGACATGATGCATCCTTGGAAAATTTTACCATAGTTGGTTTTCATCTCCTCTGTGCTGATACTTTTCCCCTATTGTCGTTTCTCGATAAATGACACTGATTTAATCTCTTGAGGAACATGAGAAGGCTTGAATGTATTTTATAGCTTTCAGGTTGCTGCTTCTGTGTAGATGCATCCTGCATCCCAACGTGTTTACACAGTCATGATCATGTAGACAGCTAGCAGTGATCATTTGAGTTGATTTGGGTGTGATGTTTTAGTGTTCGTCTTGGTTGAAGCACTCTACATTTATTCAAAGTGGATATAAATTCAAGTTGTTTGGTTTCTTGATGAAAACTATTAGTCTCCACATACTCCACGTCCTTGAAACTTGGACTTTCTATTGTGTCAAGCAACCACATCAATTGCAAGACCTATTTGGTTCAACCACATCAGCTGCAAGTAGCTCATTGAATTGGAGAACCACTAAAGCTAGAAAAGTAACCCACTCTAGAGACAGGCTATGCTTAATTGCTCCATGTCCAGCTGTGGCAGCTGTCTGGACCAATTTGAGCTTCTTAGGTATGGTTTATGTTTGCACAACTAATCTTACCGTGTCAAGGCCCTGTGGCTTGGCTAAATTGGCCTGTTTAGACAATTCTGGTTAGCTACCGCTGTGGGAGTGTGGTGTGTGATTTGTTAAAGTAGTATAAATTTAGCTGACACTTAAGGATCAGGACAATTCTATTCTGCATGTCAATTCATGAACTGACTCAATTTTTTTTGGGGGGGATGCTTTAGGTCTTGGGTCCAAGTATCTTCTGCTGGGTGTGCCCAACATCAGGACATATTGGTTCAGGTCTCCGCTTCCGTACAGCCTATGATAGTATGACCGGTGCATCCGTGAGATAATCAAGTTACATTTTGTATCAGTGTAACTCCATTGGCAATTGCAGGGCTGGATGATTGTTGATATTGAGATGCTGTCGTTCAGCCCCCATTTATCTGCCCCAACTTGTAGACATTTATCTGCCCTTGAATTACCACCGCGCAACCATAGAACCAGGAGTCTAAGAAAGGCCGTTGTCTGCTATATTTGAGGAAGGCAATGTGATGTGAGTGGCCGGATCAAGTACGAATCATTTTGGGAAGCAATTTGGTATAGCAAAGTGCAGTTCCGTGTCTTTTTTTTTTTGTCCTGTTCTTGTTTCGGGGAATTTCAGGATAATGTAGAGCTCACAGACGATTAATACATTATGTATAAACAAGGATTTCGAATCCTTGATCTCACCTACATGAACGCTTATAACTTAGAATTGTAAGATTTGTAACATCAAACAATAAATTAATGAAGCAATTTTGTGTTTTGGCCTTCATTATCATACCCGAATTGCATATCCTATTTCCCAGGTATCTTTGATCAATGGCTGCATCCTTGCATTATGAATTTTGCAAGAATATGAGACTAATTCAGCGTGCAAATGCGCTGTGTGTATATGTATAATAATAGGAGGGGGTTCTTTTCTAAATTTATAGATTCATCAATATTTTAGTCTCAAATCTAGTACTTAAAAGTTTCAATTATTTTGAATCAATATAATTAAATATTATTTTGTTAAATCAAGTATTAAATCAATAT
>Ga0325414_1008313_pt1 | contig 11004 bp, 3 predicted proteins | sample PopdelMetagenome_8_FD_206183 | JGI IMG/M metagenome (GOLD analysis project Ga0325414, IMG submission 206183) | Populus deltoides microbial communities from Bellville, Georgia, United States - Leaf-PdKOR-R3 | ecosystem: Host-associated > Plants > Phyllosphere > Phylloplane/Leaf | place: USA...
CCAAGTCATCTGTCCATGTCAAAATGATTTCCCTCTCATACCAAAACCAATCATTTGGCGTCATTTTACAACTGTCATAACTGTCACAAGTTAAGTTTGATTCGAGGGGGAGAAAAGAATTGCACAAAGTTGTTTTCAAATTTAATGAACCTTGGACAATATGACCATTAGGATTTAGTTATAGCAATACGCGCGCTTTATTAGTGCAGGGTTTGTTAAGAAAAGATGCCACGTGTGGCCACTAGCGAGAATAGAGGAAGTTATCTTCATATATAAGATCTGTAACAGAATTGGAGAAGGAAAATGATGAACATAATGAATGAATGTTGAGCTGAATTCGAGGAATTCTGCTTCTATCTCTCTCTTCTTCTTCCATTTGCTCACTAACCTGTAAACACCATGAATGGAACTTGACTACCAGTCATTTCCATCACTAAGGCACCTCTGGATGTTTTCCAGATTGGTTCCCACTCAATCAGACATGCAACACTTCTTTTTTTCTTTTTATTTTTATTCTCATTCTTAAAATCTCAACGAAGAAATGGTGAGGAAGAGTAGAAGCCGAGTCTACTGATGGGTCTGTTACTACCACTGCTGCATCGCTTGTTCATGCAAAAGATGGCAGTGGTTTTGCTAAATGGTATTTACTTGCGTTCCCACCCTTTTTTTTTTTTTTTTGGGGGGGGGGGGGGGGGGGGTTGTTCTTATTTTGTGTTATTAATTTGAATTTGGAGATTTTCAAGAAAAGTAGCTATGATTTGTTTGATTTAAAAAAAAAATTCTGGGTTTTTCTATTTTTGTGTTCTTGAATTGGTTTTGGGTTTTGGGGTTTAAAATTATGGGTTCTTTGATTTTTTGAAGGAATTGAGTAACCCAGTTGATTTTTTAACAAATTCTGTTTCTGGGTGTTTCTAGTTTTGTGTTCTCGGCTTGATTTTGGGGTTTTCAGCCATGGTTCTTTGAATTTTTTAAGAAAGAGGGAACCCGGTTACAGAAATTAAGGGATCAGTGAAGTAATTTATGTGTTTTGTTTTTTTGAATTGATACATGTAGTGACGAGTGCAAGAAGGATATGCCAGTGGCTTTATAAGTTTCCACGGCCGTAGCCTTGAATGCTAAAATCAAGATGAATTCGGGTTAGTTCAGTTCCATAATTAGACAATTAATTTTTTCATTTGCTAGTTGGTTAATCACTAAGTGGGTTTTAATTGCTTGTTATAATTTAGGGCCTCAAGTTGTTGAAAAGCCAGCTGAAGCCAAGAAGGAACAGGTTAAGAGGCACTAATTTTGTTTTGCTATCCGATTAATCAACTGAATATATGTTATGATTTGGGGATTGTGAGTTAGTTATTTGGTTTGTAGGAAGACAACAACCTTGACAGAAGCGAAAGCGAAGAAAGAGAAGAAAGAGGAGAAGGGCAAGGATCTAAATGTACTGAAACGGCCTCCCACACAGCTCATCTTCTCCTTTGTTGCAGTATTTTTGCCCTGGCCATTAACTTGTTTTTTTCCCACACTTCTCTTCTAATTCTAGATTGAAGGCACCAGGAACTGAGCTCTTTTCGTGTTGCTGGATTGCTTCTTTCTGGCCTTCTGGCATGCAAGTTTAGCGCGGCTTCTCAGCCCTTCTCCTCTTTCTTTTCTGCTTGAGTTTTCCGCTTGTTTTGTGAGAGATTCGTTGCTGATGTGACTGCTTTTTGCTCTGATTTGCAGGTCAATCATTCCTGGATTGGTGCACTACTGCACTATAATGATTGCCCATGAAATGTGCTCTAATTTGGCAAGTTGTTCAGATTGTAATTTGTGTTAGGGGAAGTGCTGATTGCCAGGCCATTCCATCTTCTCTGTGGGTGGTAGCTAGGTATGGTCTTCATGTAACCAAGTTTGGTAAAGCTTTATTTTCAGTTTCATTTGATTTGCCTTTTTTTATTTATTTCCCACACACCCTTACCACTCCATTTCACTTCTCTTTAGGATGGGCTGCCATGTTTGCTTCGGCTATCACAGCTACTGCCCGGATTAACTTCTTTCCCATCATGTCAAGTTGTTTAATTTTGTTCTTTAAGAGAGTAACGGATTAGCTCGGATTAGCTCTCTTAGTTTCTTTTTTGCATTTGTTTTTTGGTTGTTTTATCTATGTTGTTCTTAGCTTTGGTTCTTCATTTTTTTTCTCATGGCAATCTCTGTTCATTGTTAATTTTTTATTTTGATTGTGAGTATGGCTGTGAAAATTGGTTTTGCTAATCTTTGTTGAATGTTTTTGGACGGTGGTTGTATCAGTTGTTTTGATTTATTTTCTCTATATCTGTTTTGGCTTTTGGTTATTTTTTGCTCTTGCAATCCCTATTAGGTGTTTTTCTTTGGGTTTTTTTATTATTATTTTTATAGGTTAACCAGAAGATTTGGCATCTTATACATTGTTTTTTTTTTTTTTTGGGTTTTGTTTGCTAGGTTTGCCTTGTGGGGCCTCTTCTCCTGCATTTCCAGCTTTGTTAGATGAGCTTATGTGGTTTTATTTTGCTGGTAAGGCCAATCATTGAGGTCCTTTTTAGCTCTCTTTTTTCCCTTTAAAGATTAGTGCATTCATGAGTTGTTTTGTGTTGTTTTATGATGTTGTTCCTTTGTGGATGTTCTAGACTTCAAGTTTGTTGCTCTTGGTTGTGGCTGGTTGGGTGCTGAAAAATATTTCCTTATTGGGTTGTTTTTGAGTTCATAAGTAGCTTCATGTTGGGCGTTGATGCATGTTTACAGATTCAATTTTTTTTTTCTTTAATTGTGGCTGCTTTAATGCTAATGAGGTTTCCTAGAAAATTTTGATTATGCTTTAAAGATGTTTCAACACTTCCAAGGCTACATGTTTCATAAAGGATGATGCACAAAGTAGTTGAATTCATTGGGTGCTAAATGTTTAGGATTTGGTTTTTTGAAACTTGGTTGTGTTGGTGTTTTAGAATCATGGTCATGAATTGATTACAGGGCTGTCTGATTTTATTTAGGCATTTAAGCGTGATTTGTATGTTGGTCCTCCTATGCTATTTGGTTTTTGTTGGTAAAGCCAAGCATTTAGTTTTGTTTTGTTTCTTCTTCTTCTTCTTCTTCTTTTTTCTTTTTTTGAGGTTGGTGACTTCATGGGTTGCTTGATATTTTTCTATGAGATCGTGACTTTATGTGTGTTCTTGGGGTTGATATTGATGACTCTCAGTGCTGGTTGTCTAGCTGGTAAGAAATTCACTTTCATGTATTGTCTTTTGTGTTCATGGGTTGATTGATGTTGTGAGTTTGCGCATGTTCTTTGAGGTCAATGGATGTGATTATGACTGCTTGAATGCCTACGTATTTTCCTTGAAATTTTCTGGCATGTTTCAGCCTTCCAAAAACTTCCAGGTCTGGATGTTTTGCAGAGGAAAATGCAGAGCCCTTTAAAAATAGAATGTGCTTCTGAATGCTAAAGATGACTTTTTTAGAGATTTAGTTGGGTGACTGTCTTATGATCATAGTCAAGGATAGTATTCATGCAGATTTTTAGGCTCTCGGTTCGAGGTGCTTAATCAGTTTATGATCCTTGGTAGGGAATCATGCGGGCAGTTAAGAATCATGCGAGCTGCAAAAAAATACCAAGCAGCTGGCGCTTTTAGTTCATTTGCTATGACAGCTTGTTGCTCTTTTCTCTTTTGATCAAACCTATTGGTTGCTTGGTGTTTTATAGCTTTGTTTTCCCTTTCCTTTTCAGGTTTTTCTCTTTGATGTTAACAAACTTTATTGTGCTTCTTTCTCACTCTTATTTGGTGCTCTCCAGGTGCTGCTGTTCTTCTGTTTTGTTGTCTATCTCTGATATATTAACAGCTTGATTTATCAAGATCTGTTTTATACTGTTGTCATGGTGTTCATGTCCCATAGACATGGTTGTCTGGTCTTTCTGGCCCTTTTGCTTTCCTTTTTTGCTTCGATTTGGTAAATGTGTTTTTCTTTTTCTTTCCCCTTTCGCACCGGTTTACTAGGGTGGGTAGGGTGGGGAGATTGTTGAGTCGGGTCTATCGTGAACTGGGTTAGAATATTGCATTTTGAGCAGCTTATGTTTTCCCAAATGCACATTCATCTTCTATATATCTTACTCAAATCGGTTCTCCCTGTTTTCCAGCAAGCTCCATTCTTCCATAATTCCATTACACTTTTAAAAAAGAGAAGTGACCACATAATAGATTGCTTTGCAAGGCATATTATATAGATTTTGCCACATTTTTTTATTGGCACGAATTACGAATTTCTTAAGCATATTGTTCTTGATATATATGCTTCCTATATGAAAAGTGATTACACATGATCGATGTCTTCATAAATTTTTATTTTCAAAAATCTATCACTTATTTTTTTGTTGTCACCTCTGCTAGGATCACGCCCATTCTCTCCTCGGTCAGCTTCTTGGTCTTGTTTCAAGGATCTGACAGTACATCTCATTTTTTTTCTTTCGCTTATACATGTTCTTAGCTTTTCATAATTGTTACTTTAAGTCCTCCCCCTTGCTTTTACTCAATCCTTGAAATCCCTTATACACAAGATAGTAAGGGCAGTGAGGTGTTGAAGTTGGTGTGGTGCACTCTTCAGTTTATCCCATCCATGTATGATTAGGTATTGCCAGCGCTGGTAGGCTAAAGTGGAAGAAGAGAGGCTCTTCTTTTTAAGGGTTGTAACTGTAGTTTTCTCGTCCATCATTTCACCCGCTGCTGTATCTGGGACTGCGGTGCTGCACATGCTATAGCTAAAAGCCTCCCATATTTTCCGGTCAAAGGAGCAACGAGGGATTTCTAGGAAGCCTCCCATATTTGGTGGATGACATGTTTTCCCTTCCCTTCTCTTCCCTTGTATCCACTCCCTGTCTAATGTTATTTAAAAAAAACAAAAACAAAAAAATTGTAAGTCTTCTTCCAAGTCTTTCTTTCTTTCTTTGATGCGGCAAGTTGTTAAAGAGATGATTTAAAAAAAACAAAACATATTTAATTGCATTCCTAATCTTACGTACAACAGTCTTATGCAAAGTCTTTCTTTGTATAAACACGAGATGACATGCTCGCGCGCTACTGCGGGTTTATAAAATAAATGCACTTGATAGTATTATAATTGTAAACCAGTGCTACATAAGTAATAGAAATTAAAGGTATGATGGAGCAAATATTTCATGACGGGAAAAAAAGTTGTGTTAGTGATCAAAACTTAAAGACTGAACAAAATGATTTGTAGTAATCTACAATGTTTTGTGAGGAAAGATACAATGTTTTTGTCACATGATTTAGCTTTTCAGTTAATAAAAAGAAAAAAAATTACAAAGCTAAATTCTTTACCAACTTAAAAAAAAAAAAAAAAAACAAACGAAGATAATTTTGGAAGGAGAAAAACTTATGAAAAAAAAACATTGTAGCAATTGACAATGTTCTGTGAGGAAAATTATAGCGCTTTTCCTAATAAAATAAAATAAAAACCATTTAGATAAATATTGTAGCAATTCACAGTGTTTTGTGAAAAAAACTACAACGCTTTTCTCATATGATTTAGCTTTATTGTAATTATAATTCTTAACCAACTTAATATTAAAAAAAAATCGACAAAGATAATTTTAAAAAAATCATAAAAAAATCACATGGGAAAACACTGCAACAATTCACAGTGTTTTAAAGAAAAAAAATTACAAAGATAAATTCTTAATCAGGTTAATATTTTTTTAAAAAAATCAACATAGACAATTTTAAAAGAAAAAAATAACAAAACAAACACCAAAAAAAGAAAAAAAATCATGTTGGAAACACTGTAGCAATTCACAGTGTTTTGTGATGAAAGCTACAATGCTTCCCCACATGATTTATCCTTATTTGTAATGACTTGTAATTGTAATTCACAAACAACTCAATATTAAAAAAATAAAATTGAAAAAGATAATTTGAAAAAAATTATAACAAAAAAAACCATGCGGAGAGACACTGTAGCAATCCACAATGTTTTATGAGCAAAGCTACAATGCTTTCCCCACATGAATAAGCTTTATTACCAAGTTAAATTCCAACCAACTCAATATTAAAAAAATTAAAATCGACGAAGATAATTTTGGAAAAAAATATTTCAAAAAAAGAAAACACAAGAAACTGGAAAAAAACCATGTGAGGAAAAACTGTATCAATCCATAGTGTTTTGTGAGTAAAAACTTGTATTTACAATTTTTAACCAGCTTAATATTTAAAAAATAAAATTGACATAGATAATTTTAGGAAAAAACATAACAAAAATAGAGAAAAATCATGTGGGAAAAAACACTGTAGCAATCAACAGTAATTTTCGAGGAAAGTTACAGTGCTTTCCTCACATATTGTAACTGTAATTTTTAACCAGCTCCATATTAAAAAATAAAATAAAAAAAGATAATTTCAGAGAAAATCATTAAAAAAAACCACGCGGAGAAACATTGTAGCAATCAACAATGTTTTAAAGAAAAAAATGACAAAACTAAACTCTCAATCAGCTCAATATTTAAAAAATATCGACAAATATAATTTTGAAAAATAAAAAAAATAGAAAAACTATGTGGAAAAACATCGCATTAATCCATAGTATTTAAAAAAAAATGACAAAGCAAAAATTTTAACCAAGTCAATATTTAAAAAGCAAAATCAACAAAAATAATTTTGGAAAAAAAAAAGAAAAAATAGGAAAGTTGAAAAAAAAAGTAATTTTGAAAAAAAAAGAAAAAAAAGGGAAAAGCTAGCAAAAAAAAAAACAAGGAGGAGGAAAGCACTGTGGATTACTGTTGTAATCCACAGTGCATTGTGTGTGGGGGAACAGTGATTCCCCCACACTATTTAGATAGTGTTGCTAATTACTTGACCCGCGCGATGCCGCATGTTAATTTATTTTTACTTTAAAATATCCAAAAAAAAGTTAAGATCTAAAAGTGTTACGTCTTTTTGCCAAGTTATACTCAAGAATCTTAGGTTTGACTGCAACATCTGACCCAAGAGTAATATTAATAATAACATTAAACTTGCATGATCCAAGTTTAAGTGGGTCTGACTGCAATACCAGACCCACTAGCCTTGCATGTGGGTCTGGCTGCAAGGCCGTGTCGTAAAAGTATGATAATCAAATAGATTAATTAAAAAGAAAAAAAACCAACATGAAGAAAAAAACTAGCGAAGAAATTTTTTTTTAATTAACTGGGTTAACCCTTCAAACCAGGTTAACCCGTCAAACCTTGGATTCGTGTTGTGAAAGTTTGATAACTAAATAGGAAAAACAAAATTGATGGGTTACCCAAAATTAATTGGGCTAACCTATGAAACCAGGTTGCCCCGTCAAACCCGGGATCCGTGTAATGAAAGTTTGATAACTAAATATAAAAAAATTTAACATTAACAAACTAAATTAAACGAAAAAATTAACTAAAAAAGAAAAAAAAACAAAAGGTATCAATCTTTTCACTATGGATTGCACTGCGCAGTCCATAGTCAAAGGCTTAAAAACAAAAAAAAAACAAAAAAATAATAATAACTAAAGGCATCAAACGATAATTAAAAAGAAAAATTTTAATATTAATGAACTAAATTAAATAAAAAATAAAGAAAAAAACCTATAAGAAGAAAAAAAACTAATGAATAAAGAGAAAACAAAATCTAAATTAACTATGAATCAACTGGGTTAACCAGTAAAACCAGGTTAACCCGTCAAATCTGGGATCCGTGTCATAAAAGTCTAATAATTAAATATTAAAAATTTTAATATGAAAAAAGTAAATAAAAAATAATTAAAAAAAACAAAGAAAAAAGCTAAAAAAAAAAAAGAAACTAAAGGCATCAACTTTTTCACTGTTGACTGCATTGTGCAGTCCACATTAAAAGGTTTAAAAAAAAAGGAAAAAAAAACAAAGGCATACGCCACGGGCTAATTTTTTTTTTCTTGTATAAAAAATATCAGAAAAGACTAAGATCTAAGAGTGTTAGGTTTTTCTGCATAGATATACCCAAACGCCTTGGGTCTAGCCGCAACGCTTGATCCAAGAGTAATATTTATAGTATTAATAATAATATTAAACTTATATGACTCAAGTTTAAGTGAGTCTGAATGCAACACCAGACTAATAGCCTTGGATGTGGGTCTGACTACAAGGTCGTGTCATAAAAGTGTGATAATTAAATAGATTAACTAAAAAGAAAAAAAACAAAGAAAAAAAACCAACATGAGAAAAAAACTAATGAAGAAAAAGAAAATAAATCTGAATTAACTGGGTTAACCCTTCAAACCTGGTTAACCCGTCAAACCTAGGATTCGCGTCATGAAAGTTTGATAACTGTATGGAAAAAAAAAATTAACGGGTTAACCCATAATTAATTGGGCTAACCCATGAAACCAGGTTAACTCGTCAAACCCGAGATATGTGTCATGGAAGTCTGATAACTAAATAGAAAGAAATTTAAAATTAACAAACTAAACTAAACAAAAAAAATTAATTAAAAAGAAAAAAAGAAAAAAAAATCCGGGTTAACTCGTCAAACCAGGTTAACCCGTTAAATTCGGGATCCATGCCATGAAAGTCTGATAACTAAATAAAAAAAATTGACATTAACAAACTAATTTTAAAAAAATACAAAAAAAATTGACGGGTTAACCCGTGAAACCTGTGATGTGTCATGAAAGTTTAATAACTAAATAGAAAGAAATTTCACATTAACAAACTAAAGTAAACGAAAAAAATTAATTAAAAAAAAAAAAAAGCAAAAAAATAATTTCCAGATTAACTCGTCAAACCGTGTTAACCTATTAAACGTGGAATCTGTGTCATGAAAGTCTGATAACTAAATAGAAAAATTAACATTAACAAACAAAAATAAATTATTAAAAAAAACAAGAAAAAAGCAAAAAAAAAAACCTTAAAAGCATAAAAAGAAAAAAAAACAAATAAAAAGAAACTCATCTTTTACTATGGACTGCACAATAAATGTTCAACGAGAACATCAACATATATTCAATAAGAACATTCTCTTTCTGCAAGAGCATAATCATCTATTCATCAACATATATAACCTCATAAAAATCAAATACTTTAAAGTTAACTAACAAAATCAAATAAAAAATAATAGAAGTTACACATTCGAATTCACATCCATATCTATATTAAACTCTTCTATCTTCGTGATAAGTATCTTCGTGATAAGCTGCCAGCTCCATTCATTTTCTTACATTTTGACAAATATACTTTCTCATAAAGATACGAGAAAATTGTAGAGGTCACACATTTATCCAGGAGAACACTATTCTACATAAGCTTCAAATAACCATTCCATGGCTTCCTTCAGTCTTCGAGGTCCGAGTCTTTGAGGTCCGACTGCACATATGACAGTTAAAATAGCCAACCTGGTATTAGTTTTGGAAATATAAACTACAAAATGCAGAATGAATGGACTGAGTAGAGAAAAAATGTCAGGAAAATTATGCAGGTCACACATTTATCCAACCTGACAAACACTATTCTGAATAAACTTCAAATAACCTTCCATGGCTTCCTTCAGTCTTACGAGATCGGACCGTACTGTGATAGTTAAAATAGCCAACTTGGTATTAGTTTTGGAAATATAAACAACGCTAAACTATAAAATGCAGAATGAATGTAACTAAGTAGAGAAAAAATGTCAGGAAAATAGGATTGCTTCATAGTTTCTAAAAATATCATGATTTATGTTGAATGTAGCATTAGTTGTATAGAAAACATATTCAATTCAATGAATACAATAAGCATGTGAAAAGCTAAAAATTTGTGGAACCAATTATTATCGTATTTTCAAGAATTTAGCAGCCTTAAAAAATTAAAAAATTTTAATCATCATAAAAATATTTGATTAAATTATTTTTCATAAAAAAGTAATCTAGTCACCAAGATATAATTTGATAGTTAATAATGTCTAATATCAATTTAAATTATTGATTTCAAGATTATAAATTATAAATTTTAATGAATTATCATTAAATTCATATATATATATATATATATATGAATGCCTGTGAGTTTTACCAAGATTGATTTAGTGGTTTGTTTTCAAGTATCATAATTGTATATAAAGCTGGTGATTTTAAGAAAAATAATACTATATAGATGGCTATTGATTTTATCATTGATAAGTTTTGTTAATTCGGTATATATTTTGTTAACAAAAGGATACATCATAAAAGCTAATTCGGTATTAGTTTCAAAGCAAATAAGTTATTTACCATCCACAAAATTAAAGTAATTCATGTAAAAAATAAGAGGAACCAATCATTATCATATCTTCTAGCTGCCTTCCCAAAAAAAATTAAATTATCATTATTAAAATATTTGATTAAATTATTTTGTTAATAAAAAAGTAATTCAGTCATCATTTTGGTAGTTAATAATATGATGTGATAGTGTACGGAATGAAATTTAGATTAAAGTAGAAAAAAACAAATAATCATTTATTTTATTACAATAATCATCTCTTTTATAAAATGTTTTAAATAAAATAAAGAGTGTTTTAGCTTTAATCGTATTTGTAATCTCACTAATAATCTTATTGGTTATTATTAAATGACATGAAATTTAAGTCCCAACTTACCTGTACAATTGTATTCTCGATAAAGATTGTTTGGATATGAGAAATCTTGGGCCACTCAGAGCCATTCTCCTTTCTACAATTTTCTGAGAGATGTGGACATCCATCAATCACGAAAAAATTTAATTTGGAGAGGCGTTGAATGGAACTTGGCATATTCTTGAGATTCTTGCAATTTCTAAAGTCGAGACGTTGAAGAGAAGAAAGGTTGGCCAACCATTCTGGCAATGCTTCCTCAAACTCCTCCCCGTTGAAATCATATATAAACAATTCCTCGAGGGCAGTGAGGTGTTGAAGTTGGTGTGGTACACTCTTCAGTTTATCCCATCCATGTATCTCTAGGAGTTTGAGGGACCCACTCAAGTTGAGGTGTTGGAATGAGTTTATAACTCCTGCAGGA
>Ga0325414_1008314_pt1 | contig 11003 bp, 3 predicted proteins | sample PopdelMetagenome_8_FD_206183 | JGI IMG/M metagenome (GOLD analysis project Ga0325414, IMG submission 206183) | Populus deltoides microbial communities from Bellville, Georgia, United States - Leaf-PdKOR-R3 | ecosystem: Host-associated > Plants > Phyllosphere > Phylloplane/Leaf | place: USA...
TTAAGTACAGCTAATAAGAATATTAATCTCATTAATTGAGTTATGAATATTTGACTTTTAATTCTTAAGGCGACAATGACAAGACTCAAATTAATCAGTTGATCAAGACTTTCACCTTCTATTTTTTAATTATAAGAGCGAATATCAAAGAAAATCTCACATCAATCAAATTCTAGAACGATTTGAATTTGGGGAATAACAAGGATCATTCCAAGAAGTTTCCTTTTTTTTTGTACACTTTTTTTTTTATATATATATAATCAATTTCATGATTTATAAACGCAGGTCAAGTCACTTCTATAAAGATGGTTGATTTGGAAGAAAGGCACTCGGGAGAAAGTTGATTTTATTACAAGGAAAGGGAAGGGTAAAAGGAACGGTTGTTGAGGTTTTGTGCCTTTTTGCACTTTCCTCAATAAAAAGGCAAATTTAAGAATTCCTTGTGGTTTTGAGGCAGATGGTTAGTGGTGGTGATTTTCTTTTCCAAATTGATTCAAATAAACAACAAGAAGTATATAAAATTAAGAATTTTCATCATTTTAATTAAGTTGGTGTGTTTTTTTTAAATAATATTCTTTGGAGGAAAGTATCTAAATGCACATAAAAGTCATTTTATTAGAAAAAATTACTATGGCTAGACTTTTTTTCTTGATAAATTTGGGTTTTTTTGTATTTATATTTTCTAAATATAAATATAAATGTAATACCAATATTTAATTCCATCATTTATGAAAAATCCAATCATCATCATCATCATCATTTGTGAAAAAATAAATCTAAATGAGTGTGTTTTGCTATATTTTTTGAACTTATAATCATTTGATCATTAAGGATCTAATGCTATATCAAATAATTATCTTAAATCAAAAATTTAAGTTGTTGGTTGAAGTTTTCAAGAAAGACTTTATATTATTTTTATTAACATGCTTTTTTAAAATGAAAGTTTTATTAATATAATTAGATATAATAAAGGTGACATGATTAATTTAAACTTATAACTATTTTAATTATTAAAACTCTAATAATTAATATATCAAAAAACTTAAGCTATTAGGTGAAGTCTGATGCATAATTTTATATTATTTACTAATAACTCTTAACTTTGAATATTGCAATATATTGTTTGGATTGTTCATTAATGTGTTATGATTTTATGATATAAACCTTCAGTTAATTCACATAAAAGGCAGTGAGAGTTTCCTCAACTTTGTCCCAATCTATAAACAAGGCTGTGAAGTTTTGTACGTCATTGTGATGGTGATGATGATGTAATCATGAAAGACTAACAACAGACAATTGAAAACCATCGGAACCTTAAAACCCGTTTACAATTGCATTTTATCACAAGGAAGAAGATTCCAAGCGACAAATGTCAACTGCGTTCGTGAAAATATGAAAATTGTCAGTTAAGACATCAGGTGCTAAACACCTACTAAGACGGATAGCTTGATCCATATGAAAGAAGATTTAGAGAGGGTAATTGGCCCAGATGAGGAGGGAGAGGTGGGGTAAGGTCTTATCATGGTCTTATCATGATATATCTTTTGTATTGCAATACGCATGGAGTGGGAAATCTCAAAAGTATCTCCAGCATTGATGTTGGAAACGAGAAAATGTTGTGTCGCTACTGCTTGGCTGATCTTCCTTGTCTCTTTCTGCCCTTTTCAGCTGCTTCTGCTTCCACAGATGACCCAGAGGCAACAGCTAGCTCTTGTTTATTTTTCTTGTCTAATATTTTCCACTGATATTAAATCTCTACAAACTTTATATACATACCCATTATTATTGTGTATATCTAAATGCATTATATGCGTGTGACATGACAACCCTATCGAGATATACACTTCTTGAGACACAGATGCCCCACACACACATCACCACATAGATCCAAAAGACAGACTGCATGATTTGACATATCAGATTCTGTACTCTTAGCCCCATCCCAGCAGACAAACCTCCTTGCCCCAGTTACACTGCACATAGCAATAACCCTAGTCCCCTTTCTATTTTTCTCTCCGGGCATCATTGCATCTGTGCCTTCATAATATACACCCACGCTATGCCCCGGTTCGATGCTCTTTAGGTACCACACACGATGGATGTCGCGGGATTTACAGTCCACTTTTTCTACGGTGCATTTTTTGATAGTACAGTATTAGAAATCATGTCAACGGTGAAAAATTAATGATCACATGCAGCCATCCGATTAAGCTGTGATGATCTTAGAGTAATTTCAGCTAACTAGGGTTTTGATCTCGTCAGCATTACACTGCAGGCAATCTTGAAGGGTCTCCCTTAAAAAAAAAAAAAAAATAGGAGTGCTAAAGTAGTACTATAGTTTTGCTTTTGAGAAAGAGAACCCTAATGTCAAAGTGGGGTTTAATAAAGTTGATTATGATTGTTAGTACCACAATAATTATTACATTGCTTAAGATTGTGTTAATCTCTAGCAAGTACGGAAAGAGAGGCGCTGACAGCTAAGCTTGACCTAACCCTAAAAGGAGGGGGGTAAAGATTCTCTAGTGGTTAAGAGAAAATCTAGGGTTTCTTGTCTTTGCCTGCAGCTAAATATCGTTCAATAAATTTCTTCTTTTCTCTTGTTCTTTTCTTAGTTAGCAAACAATGAAGAAAGCACACGGTAGCTAGCTAAGATGCATAAAAAGCGCAGTGATATGTGGAAGAATAGCATATCTATGATCATAAAGAAAAAATTAAGATCACTGCATATATACATGAAATTAATGGCTGGCCTGCCTTAGACTTACACAAATTAAATGTGCTTTGAGGTGGTATGTCTTGTCATCTCTGCATGTTTTCGTCCCATCAAATTTGGTGTACTTATTTGATCATTGTTTTTTTGTTTTCCCTTCAATACATGTCTGCTTATGGCTTGGCACTTATCTTTTGATGAATAACAGTACTGCGTCTCCTTGTTTTTTAAATTAATAAATGAATGCATGCATTTCTTCTAGTCGACAAGGCTCAGTGCATTTGGCAAGAGGATCGATTCCTAATAAAATGTTTTCAATGTTTTTTTTTTTTTCATTCGATTTTAAAAGATATTTTCGGAACAGGTTTTTTACCAATTGAGATTAAGTCTCTCGAGTGCTTCTGCTCACAGTGCACCTTTCTCTCTCAGGTTTCTTGCGATAGGCAGAGCCACTACTGCACCACACAATACACTTCAGAAACTCTCTCCCCATGGTTTGAGCTTATGGTTCTTTGAGTGGAACACTAAATCATGGAATGTCATACCGCTTAAGTGGTCCTTTATGGCCACCACAGTAGACAGACATGGCTGTCCATTTTGTCTTCTTGAGAGAGACAGAGAGAGGTTACGAAAACCAAATGCGCAGTGTTTTAGAGAATATTGTAATTGAGTTTATAATAGAATCCAAACATAAATGAAGAAATAATAAATAACTGGAACAGCAGTCGCAAATTAATTAAGAGCATGAGATTAGCACACAAATATATATATTTATGAAACGGGGAAGGTTTTTGTGCATGCATGGGGCTGTGAGGCTCTTCAAGAGGGGGCCGGTCTTCCTATTTTGTTAATTAGGAGACTTCAACATCAAACCTCTTATATGCAGTAATAATCTTCGATCGATCGAGTTGTTATTATTGTTTATACATAGAAAAACCGTGGCTTAAAATATAGATATGTAATTCTACGTGCTACTCACAGGGAGCCATTGATCTCGTACAATCCACTAGTTTTTTGGGTGCCCTCTCCTGCAAATGACTGGTGGTCTAATTTAGCGTGCTTGTTGCTGTCCAGCTTCAGTCCAAAGTGAATGTGAGGAAAATGTGCCCACTGAAAACACAGATATATATATGTATATATATATTGATTATTAATGGGACTTGCCGGAGGCTATATATCCTTAAGACATGTGTTGAGATTTTATTTCTATTATCATTTGAAGGTTAATTAGAGGTATCTCAAGAATAAAACACAAATTAAAAAACCAATTGTTGGTATTTAATAATAGGTAGAGATGGTGTTAATTTGACAATATCTAATCATAAATATTGTTTTATTGGAACAGATTAAGACTCAAAGGCATCACGTACGACGAGGTAATGAAAAAACAGATAAAAAGAAATGAATAAAATCTAAACAGATCAAGAGGTGATCAAACCCATCATGAAAGAATAAAAAAAAAGATTCAATGTTCGAATATTTTTAATTTGGACAAGAATATATCTCCATTTATACATATGGTCTAGACTACGTATGCAATTTAATATGCAATTTCCGTAAATTCCTAGGAATATATATATATATATAGTTCTTGCAATGAACATGCCAACCCTGAAGCTTTGCCTAATTTATCAAATGTTCTTCCTCTTTATTATTGCCTATTTCAGAACTCTTTTTTGTACCTATATATTATGTCTATATATGTATGTGTGTGTGTGTGTATCAAATTATAAATTCAAGTTATTTAGCTGAAGGCGTCATGTCAGATTGAGATGACTTCACATCCATGACAAGATATTCTTTTTATTTTGTTTCCTTCAGTTCATTTTAAATTATTAGCAGTCTTAGCACCAATAGTAGAGGAAGAGAATTAGGGACTGATTAGATAACATAATTGCTGAAATGTAGGCTTTATCACTAATTAACAAGGCTTGAACGAAAAGTCTGAGCACCCAATTAACAAATGACAAGGCACTGATTATATTATGGAAATAAATAAATAATAAATAAATAAATAGGGAGGTGGGGGCGGGGACATGGGTTTGGTGCAAAAATTCTTTGCAAACATTGGAAATTTAATTTGGGATTTATTAACAAAGTTGACATGCCAAGCTCGAAAACCAAATGATTATCCATTTATCATTAATTGCTACACTTAAAGAGTAATCTAATCCAATTTAAACATGTGAAAATGGATTAATATTATTTTATTTTTTTGGTTCAATGCCCGAGATGGAGCCTTGTCAATGGAAGAATGAGAAAGCACCATTAAAAACAAAGTAATGCACCATGAAAAATAGTTTAAGACCTATTGAGTTTCTATATATATATATATATATATATAGAAATGTGCCATGAAAAAGTATTGTATATAGTGCTGAATGTTCATTAATCTCTATTATATTAGAACAGAAAGAAAACAGACAATATTTATATCTAATTCCTCCTAAAAATCCAAGCCTTGTCACTTAAATATCCATGTCTCCTAAGAATGATTACGAGAGATTTAGATTGCAAATATGATTGAAGGACAAACTCACATTTTTGGCTGCCGTGCTGAAAGCTTCCCTGTGGCTAATGTCAGGGTTACTAGCCTTGATCCTTTGAATTTCCTCCCTGCAAATGAAGTGATTTTACATTCAGTTTAAGGGCTTGAAGACCGACACTTATTCTTCATGTAAAGAGATAAGGGAGGGGATATTGGTGTTCATGAAATATATATCAACTTAATTACTTGATGAACCGATTATATGCAGAAGGAACACGCTGCCTCTTCTCTGGGGCTGCATTATTGACAATTGACAGGGAAATAATTAGTTCATTAACATGTGTGTGTGTGTGTGTGTAAATTAACCATAAGAAATTATATTGAAGGATATCATTTTACTCAATATTTACGTTGCTTGTACATACTATAAATTGACCCAGTGTATATAATACATGACATTTTTAATTATTATTTTTTTAGATAAAACCCAAATGATTCATTTGAATGCTTTATTAACATTGTAAAGAAATAATCCTATATATAGATTATGTTAGTATTACAAGGCAGAAAAAACATATATAAAAGATACATAAACGTATGTATTTAGTTGATAGGGTGATCGGTTCTGCTGGCTCATTTACTCTTTGCTAGCTTTGTGGTCGTCATCAACATTTCTAGGTCCATCATATCTTAACCCTACGCGTGTTGTTTGGTTATGCATCTAATATGTGGTCGCAACCACGCTATGGTAGTATTTATCACCTACACATAAGTACAATTTGGACACGGAAAATGACTGGTAGCAAAGAACATACACACGCAGCAACACATGTATCCAGCTGTGAGCGTACTGTGAGAGAGAGAGAGAGGGAGGGAGGGAGACTCACGGCGGATGGCGGGCATCCTAGGTGGTTCATGCTCAGTAGACTCTGAAGCAGTGACCTTGTTACATTTGGAAGATGAGCCAAAGTTCTTGTTCAAATCTTCTGAGTTAATAAGGAGCAGTTTCTGTGACTTTGCACAAACAAATTAGAGAGGTGCACCAAGAAACATTTTGATTACCAAGAAAGAAAGCCTGTGATAGTTTGGCGAAGGGATTTATAAGTTCTAGGACAAGTATAGCCAAAACTCCCATACAAAAACATTAAAAAAAAAAAAAAGGAAGGGGAAAGCGGGTAATATAATTAAGAAAGAAAACATGTCAAATCAAACTGATATTATTTTATTTTTTTATGAAATGTTATAAATTCTAATTGAAAAAATCATCCCTTATTCTCTAAAATTTTCCTTAAATAAATATATTTATGGAAAGAATATAAAGAGTATACAGTTAACCATAAGAAGTCCCTGATATGATACTCACTTGGGGATCTTGAAGAGGAAGTGTTTGTAAGGATGCTCCCATGTTCACAGACAGCAAATTGCCACAATGCCCGCATCTTACTGTCACAATATTGAACAAACTGCTGCTTGGAACACTAACCTGCCATGAAGAATTTGTGAAACATGAAAGGAATGCGCGCCTTGTATTTGTCACAAGAAATCACTTGGATAGATCCAAATGTATAATTTGCTTCAAATTTTAACAGAACCCTAGCAAGCATCCAAAACTGAAGGTTAATTAGGCTAGGTTCTGTTAGTTTGTTATTTGAGCTTTCTAAGTCAAGCCCACATCTTTAAAACTAGTTGGACCATTGCATATAATAATGATCTATATCTGTAAGACATGAATTGATGATATATATATATAGCAGCTAATAAGAAAATTAATTAAGAAACTAACATCGAAGATATATACTTCAACTTTAGTACTTTGATAACTTTGAAAAGGTAACTAGACGACATCCATAAAACATCATATCAAGTCTTGACATCAACAGAGAAAGTTTTGAAAAGCTGAGGCCTCTCGTGCGTCTTATCTCGTGAGAGAAAAATTAAAGAAAAAGAAGAAAAGAAAAGGTTTTTCATATGTCATGAGAAATACAGGAGTTAGGACATAAGAAGGGACAATGAGGAGAAGCAATTAAAGGTAGGGTTGCAACTTGAAATGGAACTACTTATTGGAAATAAGAGGAGAAGGAAAGGGTGTATGTGAGAAGGAGGAGGGGAGTAATGAAGCAATCAATCTTTTCTCTGCAAGTGAGTGCATCTTTTTTTCATTATTTTGGGGTTACTTATGGGGCTCGGATCTGCTTGATTGATTCTTTTCTCTATGTAGGGATCGAAATTAAGGACTTGTTACTCATGAGTTACCGCTGATCTCACAGACATCTCACATGGTAATAACTATAAGGACTTGCCCTTGATTCAAATGCCTCCCTTCTATCTCTCTCTTTCTCTTCCCTCCATATCCTTTTCCTTTCGGTGCTATACTGACTTTTTGCCCTGACACAGAAGCAAGATGATAAAAGCATAACAATAGCCAACACAGTGATTGAGAGAGAAGGAGTGAGGAAGAGGAGATTGAAAACGACTTGACTGGAACGGAACCATAAAGACTAAATTAACACAGCTATCGAAGATGGTAATGAATAAAGAGATAGAAATGATTTTAACTGATCTTTGTGTATAGTGCTTTGGATCTTCATTTCTATAAAAGATATTGGGGAGAGAAAGAAAGAGATTGTATTATAGGAGAATGCACTTCAAAAAAGGGTTGTTTATAGAGGCTGCTATGATGAAAGGGTTTGAAAAGGAGAGAAAAAGCATTTATTTGGGCTATGGCTTGGCTTGGCCATGATTCTCTTTGCCAGCTCTCCACAAATAAAATCTAGTAGAAACAAAGCAAAGCACTCCCTTTTGTACTTACAGGGATACACAATCCTGAAAACATGCAACATAATTAATATGTTAGATCAAAGTAATCATTTCAAGTCCTTGGTAAGCAGCAACAGAAGCACCCACCTCCGAGAGAGAGAGAGGGGGGGGGGGAGAGAGAGAGATCTTGAACAGTTAACCAGTGCATTCCAAGAAATGTCTAATGACAAAAGGTCATCAATACACTGATGAATTAGTAAATGGAAAGCCATGGGTAGAAATAGCTATCTAGCCTTCATGAGCAGTAGATTAGTAGCATGAAAATTTGAAAGTGTCTAAAGTTTCTGCAAGGCTAAGAAAAGCTTCTTTTCTAATACTGGTACCATTACCTGCCAGGTAAGAACCCTAATACCTAACTGTAGCCCTAGTCAAAGGACCTTGGATTGCCTTTCTTTAACTTCTTGAAATGCTGGTACTTTCCTAGCTTCTTCTTATTTGATAGATCACCAAAGGCTTTAAATCATATGGGTTTTGATGAATTCTCTGGCTTTCTTTAACCGCTAAGTTTTCAAATCAAGGTCTGATGAAAAGGCTCGATCGTAACGGTACACAAGAATTCTATGAAATGATTTTGCAGACTTTGGTGGTAAAACCCAGATAGATTTTGTCATAAAATATGACACAGGAGAGAGAATTGTTGGCTATTCCAAAGAAGAATCAAGAAAAACCTTTGATCCATGATGGATGAAAGGAAATCATACCAAGATAATGTTTTTTCTTATATAAACACCAAGATAATGTCATCTAAAAAAAATGGGGTTTACATTGTTATTCTACCAATTAACCACATGTTTCTATCTATCTATCTATCTATATATATATATATATATATATTCTCAGCCCCAATCATTTCAGCTGAACGATCCTCTTAGCTACAGAAACCTACAAAACCAAAAAACATTCACCAACAAGAGCTTTGCTGATGACTGAACATGATGCAGGTATGACCAAATTCAGCTCTGAAGAGACATCATATATGAGACTAAACACCTCACCAGATGTCACTATAGCTAGGTCATGAAAAAGAGAGAGAGAATATATATATTACATACACGGAGAAAGAGAGAGGAAAGGGGAGGGGAGGGGAGGGGATGGGGGAGAAGTGATGAGTGCTGTACCGCTAAAATGGTGTTGCAGAGGTTGCAGTGAACATAACAAACAGGTTCAGATACCAACTCCAGAGACATCTTTTTTAGTGCTAATTTATGAAAACTATGGATTTGAGTACAGATCAAGGGAGAGAATAGAATTCTTTAACAAGAGAAAAGTGAACACTAAGCAAAGTTACGTAGTATATATAGATATAGATATACACACACACACACGGAGAGAGATAGAGAGAAGGAGCGAGAGATACCAAGAATTAAATAAAGAAAAAGGTAAACAAAAACAAGAAAAGGGAATTAACTAAAAGAAAGAAGAAAATACTAACTAGTAGCAATTAATAATAGAGAGAGAGAGAGAGAGAGAGAGAGAGAGAGAGAGAGAGAGAGAGCAAGAAGTCAGAAGTGTACACGAAAATGTGTCGGGCAAAATAGAAAACTGAAATGGTATGGTATGTAAGTGGGGTGTCTTAGTGGTTTCCTTTCGTTTATGTGATGCATGTATTGTGGTTTTTAAGGGGGGAAAAGGTTAGAGAGTTACGGATTTATGGGGGGGTGGGGAGGGGGGGAGACTGAGGAAGAATGTGATGTCCATGGAGGGAGGAAGAGGGTTGGGTCGGGCTTATGATTGAGTGGGTGGGAGTCATCCACCCATCTCTCTAACCATCCTCTCTCTTTCTGTAGCGGACGATGAGGGATATATATATATATATATATTGAGAATATATATTAATGCTCGATCTTGGAATGTTCAGGGAAGATAGAAGCGATGGAATATCCATGGTTAAGTGAGAGACCAGACAGATGAATTCCTTTTCACATGTTTTTTTTTTTCTTTCTTGTCAGGTGAGGAACTATATGGTTATAAAATTCATTAATTTGATTCATAAATTAAATAGTTGAAACTCGATATTTTATAAAAAAATAAAATGTTATTCTTTTAAAATTATTTTTTAAAAAAGTTAAATTAAATCTCACTCAAGTAAGTTTCGACCAAATCAATCAAATCAAATATTAACTCAATAATTAAATTTAATTAGGTTAATTAAAATCTGATTTAACATTAAACCTCGCTCGTCTCGGATGAACAACCCATGAGTTGACTTGCCGGCCATACAAAAAGTTTACGAAAACTCTCCGTCTTTTTCTTCTTCTTTTTTCATTTTACACCAAATTAGAAAAATGTAAAAGGGAGAGAAAACTATCTATTTTGTTCTCTTCTGCTTGCTTGGAAGTGAATATATATTAAAGTTAAATAATTACTTACAAACTGTTTTCTATTTTGTAATCTTTTGGACTTCAAATATTTCTTCCCATTGATTCTAACCTTTCACCTGATTGGTATGAAAGAGCTAATTAAGTGTGTGTTGATATATTTAAAGTTTTCTTGGATCATCATTAGTTCATTAATTCATCAATAATTAATTAATTAAGAAGCTCTGAATTAATTAATTTGTAATATAAAGTGCTAAAAAGGAATTAAAAGAAGCATAGGTGGTTGGAGCAGATGATAGGCTGCAACCTAAAAAGGAACTCGGGAATTATTCTACCTTTATCAAACCTCATGGAATTCAAGCTGCTTACACATGAGCAATTCAAGTTTTGGGAAAGGCATTTTACTTTTTGAAAAATAATAAAGCATTGGGGCCCTATTTAGTTGTCACGAAATATTTTTTTATATTCTCTTTAGTTTTTGTCTTCATTTACAATTTCATGTGTCAATAAAAAAAAAATAAAAACTTGTGACGAGAGGTTCTACAGCAAATTAAACCCTAAAATTCATTGAAAAAAACTTAATTAATGTATATGCTAAAATTGATAAAATATTTAATATATAGCCATGTCAAATGTATGTTCATATTTGTCATTTTTTAAAATAATATAA
>Ga0325414_1008315_pt1 | contig 11002 bp, 11 predicted proteins | sample PopdelMetagenome_8_FD_206183 | JGI IMG/M metagenome (GOLD analysis project Ga0325414, IMG submission 206183) | Populus deltoides microbial communities from Bellville, Georgia, United States - Leaf-PdKOR-R3 | ecosystem: Host-associated > Plants > Phyllosphere > Phylloplane/Leaf | place: USA...
TTTTATCTTGGCTCATACCAAAGGCAAGGTCGATCCACTAAGGTGGTTGGAATTTAACAATAATGACTCCACACGAAAAACCAAAATCAATGATCTTCCAACTTCTTCATGCCTTGTCCTGTAATAAGAAATGAATCATCAGACAGGCAAAAAAGAAGAGAGAAAGACAAGGAAACCCTCAAAAAATTTCAACTTGGCGCTCCTTCATCCCTCCAAAACCAAAATACACATCAAAATATATCTCCCGCCACAACCAGAGAGAGATAATCAAAGCGCGAATCTCCAAACTCTAAAGCAAAGCAAGAAAGAACCTTTCTTCTGTAGAGGTCTATAATAACCAGTAACCTGTCCTGTTCTTGTCTCACAAAGAATAGTCTTGCAAGCATGGCAGTTACTTCAAGTCCTGTTGCGTTGAAAGAAAAAGAGGTTGTAGAGAAGAGGAGTCGGTCAAAACGTCCTGGAGTTCGTGTTGTTGGAGGGAGGATCTATGATTCTGATAATGGGAAGACTTGTCATCAAGTAACGAGTGATTCTTTTGATACAATTTTAGATTATAATAAGTGAACCTTTGTTTTCTTTGTTTGGTTGATGAGAGCATGCTAGAAAGTAGAACATGAAAGAAATCTAAGCTCCAAGTTTCAGTTCTTGATTGTCTTTTTTTTGTTGGGTTGATTCGAAGAGAACCCATGAATCTACTTTGTATGATTTCTCCGTTGATAGAATTTTAGATAATACGTAAACCCTTTGTGTTTTTCTGTCTGGCTGACGGGAAATGCAAGAAAATGAAAGAACCCTAAGTTTTGAGTTTTAGCTCCTAGTTTTGGTTATTTGAAGAGAAGCCATGAATTTACTCACGATTTTTTGTTGATAGAATTCTAGACAACAAGTAAACCCTACCATGGTTTTCTGTTTGGTTAATGTGAAGATGTAGGAAAGCTAAAGAATTCTCAGTTTCAAGTCCCTTTTTTAGTTTTCGGCTCATTTAACAATGACCCATAATTGCTTTTGTGATTTATTCATCTCTTAGTTAGTATATTCATGATTTATTTGTCTCGTAGTTAGTGTATATGCTCAATTATGCTCTTTTTTGCCTTGTATCTCCTTGCGATTCTGTTGGTTGATGATAGAATGTGGGAAGGTAAAATGAAAGTGGAATTCGGGATCTTTTCTTAATGATGTTAAGAGCACTTGTTTTGGTCAGTTGCATTAATTTTGTTGTTTCACACGAAAGCGAATCAAGAAAGTGGTTTGGTAATGTTATTATCTCTAAATTGGAGGTGGTAGTACAATTGACGGGCTCATTAATCTTTTTTCCATGTCTGTTCTCTTTGTGATTGATATCTTTCTTTGTCCTTGTTTGTTTAAAATCATCGAAGTGCCGCCAAAAAACAATGGATTTTGCGGCAGCATGTGCAATTCAGAAAGGAAACAAACTATGTACTCTCAAGTTCTGCCACAAATGCCTATTAAACAGGTTAGCTTGGTGACGCAATTCTCGCATAACAAACTTTGTCAAACAATTAAGGAGGTTTTTGCATTTAAGTTTTTTCTCAATACATTTTGGTTGGTGGTGTTTTAGATACGGAGAGAAAGCAGAAGATGTAGCATTGTTGGATGACTGGCAGTGTCCCAAGTGTAGGGGCATTTGCAACTGTAGCTTCTGCATGTAAGTACATCAATGTTTGACTTGTACATCATGTTTGAAGTTTAGTGATGATATTATTGAATATAACTAGTCTTCTTGGTGAATCTAATAGAATAAAGTTTTTCCAGGAAGAAACGAGGCCACAAGCCCACTGGAATACTTGTCTACACAGCCAAGGAAAATGGGTATTGTTCTGTCTCAGAACTGCTGCAGATTAAAGGTTCTGAAAATTTGAATCACAACAAGGATGTGAAAGCCAATGATGTTTCGTCAAAGAGTGCGTCGTCATATAAGGTTTGGAAGTGTTTGCTAATGATGGTCCTTTGTTATGATTATTAGGCTGCTTCATCCATGGGATTTCTGATTTGCCATACGTATACGTCAATTGATGCTTTAACAGGAGTCTACAGTCGCTTCTCCATGGAAACCAGGGAAGGAAAATTCTTTTGATGGAAACATTGATACGAATCTGCATCCTCAGAATTTAACACCCATCTCTGCCGAGAAGAAATCTAAGAAAACAAAACGGAAAGGACTGAAGGAAGTTGGTAATGGTAACAGGGGTGCTGAAATTAGTTTGGAGGAGAGTGGTCAGAAGAAAACAAAAAGGGAAGGATTAGGGAAAGTTAGGAATGACAGTACGAAGGGTGGTTATAAGAAGCCTCTAATTACTGAAGATGTTTATGAAAATGAAATGAAGACCAATGAAAAAGATAAAGGTGATGTTGCAAAGGAAAAGAAGTCCAAGACAAAGTCCATGGAACTTTCCAAGGACAAAGTGAAGGAAAACAAGAAGGATGAAGATGTTTCTGAAAAGAAAAGGAAGACTAAGGCACATCCTCAGGAAATTTCTAAGAAAGAATTGAAAAATGGAAAGAATGAAGATGCTTTTGTTGAGAAAAAGAGGACTAAGACACAACCTCAAGAGGTTTCCCAGAATGAAGTTTTACTTGGTGCAAATTGTAATGGTGGAATAGTTTGTGGCTTTAGAAGTGATAAAATTCAAACGGAGACCAAGATGGCTGGAGACTCATGCAAAGTTGACAAGTTTCCTGCAGAATTTCAAACCAAATCAAAGACAGCCAATGAGAGGCGTACCATGAAACTTCAGAACAAAGAAATTGACGTGGACATTCAATTGCCTCAGGGAACCTGCTTAACGGCTGTAGCAGGCATTGAGTTACCTCCCGAGACTGTTGGTAATGCATTGCAATTCTTGGAATTTTGTGCTAGTTTTGGTAAGGTATGAACAAGTCTTTTATTACTATTGAACCAAATGAAGCATTGTGACATTTTCCACCAAGTTTAATTATGTAAATGGATGATAATTGTTGCCACCGTGCTGTAGTTTGTTTCCATCTTCCCTGTTCGTTATTCATGACTTTGTTGACTGTCTTTGTTCTTCCCCCCTGATTAGGTTCTTGGTCTGAAGAAGGGGCAAGCTGAAATTGCACTCAGGGAAATAATAAATGGACGAAGAGGGCGTCGGTTGCAATCCTATCATCTAGCCCAGATTCATATTCAGCTACTGTCTCTGATTCAAAAGGATATAGGAGAAGAGTATGTAATCTATTACGTTGTCTAATTATTCTCAACCACTTTTGCTTCGTGTGGGGACAGAAGAATGATAATTTTGTGATTTCTTGTTCAGATCTCCAACCCTAACTACAACAAATGAAAACTCATGGTTTCAAGCTCTCAGGAAATCTGTCTCGAAATGCCATTTCTTATCAAAAGAACTTCCCTCTAATTGTTTTGACTGGGGTGATGAAGGATATGATAAGTTAAACAGCTCAGAAAAGCTTAGACTCTTGAATCTTATATGTGATGAAGCTCTCAATACCAAGTAAGCGACAAAAACAGAATGAGGAAATGGGTCCTATACATTTGGTTCTACAATTATCAATCTGTGTTGACAAGACATTTTACTATCTTATTTTGATTGTTTATAAATATGTTTTCCAGAGAGTTGCGCAGTTGGATTGATGATGAAAACTCTAAATTTCTTGAAAGACAGAAGGAAGCCAAAGAAAAAGTTCTTGCAGCAAAGGATAAGGTCATAGTCATTGTAAATCGCAATGTTGGCTTTTCAGGGATGTCAGTGAATCCATCCTTTATTTGCAAATTAATTATTTTCTCTTATTTGTTTGGAACAGGAGAAAAAATTGAAACAGAAGATGCTAGACGAGGTGGCCAAAGCTATTATTGAGAAAAATGGCGCTCCCATTTCTGTTTCTAACCATAAAGAAATGGTTTCACGAATAAAAAGTGAAGCTGCACAGGCCCACTCAGAAATGCTGGAGGCCATGGCACTGAAGAGTAAGTGCATTTCCACTTTTGAAGTTAATGTGATTGCAAAATATACCCTTTGAAGTTAACGTGATTGCATAAAAATGTTTGCTTTGATTTTATCAAATACTGTTAGATATACAGTGGGCTTAAGTGGTTTGACAGTCTTTTGGGTTTGTTGCTCTATACTAAATAATTGTTATTCTGGCCATTGAAATTTGGTGCCAAAATCAAGATCAGACAAGGGATAATGTTCTTGGTTTTTCTTTCCATCTATACACATGACCAACTTTTGTTGAAGGCTACTAGATAAGAATTATCTGACCTGTCGAAGAGAATGCCCTTAAATTTTGAGAAGAAAGACATTTACAGGAAACTGAAGAATCTGAGATCAAATTATATTTTTTGAAACATCTATCATGTGCTTGCTAGTAGGATTTTTTATATCAGTTCTTCGCATTAATCTATTGTTCTTTTTTGATCGTACATGCAAATTAATTTATAATTTGCAAACATATATGTATTTAACCTTTACCTGCAATGATCAGAGGGATTATTATCCAATGCTGTCAGAACAGAGCCTGTCCTTCTGGACGTTGATGGCCGAGCTTTCTGGAAACTAAATGGCTACAATGGTCAATCAGATATTCTGCTTCAAGGTCAGGATGCTTGGTTTGTTTTCATTTGTGTATATGAAGTACACATGCTGCATATCATCATTTATTTTTCTTGTACAGATATGGGTACATGGAATTCTGTTGCACCAAGTGAAAAATGGTTAGTATATGCTGATGAACAGAAACTGGAAATTGAGAAATACATCACTTCCTCGAGGTAATGACATTAATTGATACATCTTTTGCACTGAGAAGTCATCTTACAGTTTACTTCTAGCTCCCCATGTTTTCCCCTTTTAGAAAGAAAATTTATTTAGGACTGGAAAGCTTGTAACCAGTAGGAACTTGCTAAACATTTACCTTTTGGAGAATTGATTTTTTGTATAGGTTGGTGCCTAATACCCACAAGCATATAACTTAATTACCCCAGCATCGCGGTATGATTGGTATTAAAATTACTAGAAAGGAGAGGTGACTTGTGAAGGGAGACATGCTAATGCCATATGAATCTCACCTCTAACATGCAATTCTAGGGACTTCGTTTATCATGTAGAAATTAGAAGAAGAAGAAAAAAAAAACTGTTGGCCCCTTTTGATCTGAAATTAAACCAAACTAGAATTGTCATCAGGTTATTGTCGTCATTCATTTGCTGTGCTACCACCTGCCCAAAATGCACTATGATCTGTTCCTCTTGTGCTGTTCATGTGAAAGAACGAAATGCACGATAACTTGAGCTATCAAAATCACACGTTGTGCCTTCTCATTTGTGTTTTGCTTTAGGAATCTGATATTATTGTGTATATGGGTCTACATGTAGGTATTTCTTGCAGGTATCCTGGGCAACAAAGTTGACTTTGTTCTTGAAGGGCAATGCTGTAGCCTATAATAGATATATTTGATCTCTTTATCGCATGCTATGCTCTTTTCTTTTCTATTTCTTTTTGGTTGATATGCTTGACCGTGTTAAGTTCTCTTTTGATTTCAGGACAAAAAGGCTTAGGGTTCAAAAAGCTACCGAAACCCCTTCAATCGACGCATTAAAATAAGATCGAGGTAAGAAGAGAGTCAACAATAGACGTTTTAAGCAAAAATGCTCTGAGTTCCTCAAAGTTGCTTACCATGTGTAAGATTAGAGTTCTTATTTTTTACCTCTTGTTTACTTGCGTGCAATGATATGCAAAGCCAGGGCAACCTGTCCCCTCAGCTCTCGCGTGGTTTGATCGCTACATGGTCAATGGCATCTGGAGATTTTGACTCCTTTTTTGCATGCCTGGGATGATGATGAGAGTTCAGAGGAAGAACTGTTGTATCTTACCCTCCCTGTAAAGGCTATTTCCTCTTGTACACATGCGCAACATTGTTAGGTTAAAGCTTTTCAAATACTAGAGGTTTGCTTCCTGGACTTCTTGCTTGGTATTTTGTGCAATTGTAGTAGGTTACACGTTGCGGCAGAAAGGAACTCCTCAAATCCTGTTAGAAAACAGTGTCTTGCACATCTGTTGCCACTGCTAGTTTTTATAGCACTCGTGAATGGATCTTTTATGTAAAAACAGGAGTAATTGTTGGATTAGCTGCCTGCGTAGAAGTTCTCCCTTTCTGCCTGTTGAGCTGAAGGAAAGGTTTTCTTTTCTTTTATCTTTTTTAAGCACAATGGAATGGTGAAGTTGAGTCTTGAGAGCATGCCGATGCCGCTGCGTTTCCTTTGCAGGTACAGATCTTTATAGTCCCTTAATTTTTGAAATTTGATCAAATGAATCTATTTTAAAATAATTTGTGAGATCAAATCTTCTACTTCAATTAAATGATTCAAATTATATATTATATAAGTCATTTATATTTAAAAAATATATGATATAAAATTAAGATTTATTTTTTTTTTTTTAAAAATATGGTTTACATTGAAAGCAAATAAAAAAGATAAAATAATTTAAAGGCTACAAAAATAACTTAAGCTCCAGAGTATGCATTCTGCTATCTCATTTATTTTCAGAAAATATATATGACGTGCGTGGCATCATCTAAATATTTTGATTAAAACTATTTGCAATCAAATAAATTGAAGGAAAGATTACAAAAAAGACGCTCAATTTTACTTTAGTTCAGCGTCGCTGTTCAACTAAACCATTTGCTCGTTAACTACGAAGCAATCTCTTGGAGGGGACGGAATACAGCACAATCATCTATAAGTAGAAAAAAATGATGCGTTCACAAACTGCGGCGCTGATATGCACTTTGCTTGTGTTAATCCTAAAAGAATGTGGCTAATCTCTGCACCTACAAAGAATTATCCGGTGAATGCTACGGAGGTCTTGGTGAACATGGGAGCTCAGCTTGAACATGTGTCGCTGAATGTGCCGATAAACAACTGTAAAAGCAAGTTTAACCTGTATGGAACCCTAATCAAGCCTGGGAACAAACCTTGTCTGCAAATGAACAGCGACATGTTTGCGGTTAGCGCAGGTTGTAAGGTAAACTGGTATATTAGAGGTAGCTTGAAAAGGTTCAGTTCAAATTCACTAAGGGGGGAGGAGTGGGAGAGTGGATTAAAAAGAGCCCAACACTTTAATGAAACTTTCATGCGTGGAAGAAAAGAAGTACCACTCTGATAATTACAAGTGTGGTTCTCTCTCTTTTCTAATACATGCCTTTCAAGCTATCAAGTCTAGAGACGATAGCTATCAACTCAGAAAGGAAAAGAAAAGAACAGCTCTAAGAACAAGAAAAAAAGAGTAAAAGCTTGAGAAAAATGTCCATTTCTATCAAAAGGCCATCTTATGAAAAGCTTACCTTGTTTAATGCTACTACAGCAAAGACGATTGTCATCTATATAGGTTGCTTGGAGACCCATCATCCAGGATCCCACTGATGTATCGTCATGAGCATAAGTCTTTAGAGATGCGCTGCACGTAATAAGTAACCTGGATTAGTTTGTAGCTCACGTGGAGAGTGATGAAATTGTATGATCTTACAGTACCTGAAGTAAAATTCTGCACATGTGAATAACACAAAGATGGGCTACTCAATCACCAGGACTTCTAATAAGAACTAAATAGCTTACTTGCAATTAACACCATCTGAAGTCTGGTTCTTATACTTCAGAAAAGCATGCTGGGAGACTTCTATCCACTTCACATATGGCTCAATGACCATCATACAAAGAGAGGATTGAGGGTTTCGGACTGCTAATGTAGTAGAACTATACGGTCTAATATTAATCCTAGAGTTCCTATCATGTACCAAATTGCAATGAGCTGCAACCCCCAAGTCCTGAACAAACCCAAGTCCATCCTCACCACTAAAATTTTAAACATGATTTCATCCTAAAGCTTTCCCAGTTATAGAATTTATAACCAACCTGTTTATGTCAATATACCGAGCTAAGTTTTTGGAGAGTATAAGAAGTGAACCAGCCGCATGTCGGAAGTACCTGAAATGATAAGAGATTGATGTTTATCCAATTTCTGGCCATTCAAGCAGTCTTCAAAACCATAAAGTGATGGCGCAGTTATCAACCAAAATTATCAGTAATACATATATAGGAAACATCTTATTGTGTTGTCATTCACAAGTTCAGCCACTTACGATTTTTCATCTCCAAATTTCCACCATTCAGGTTCATACCATGGGCTTCCCCTGAAAAACAACAAATGTTTATATATCCTTGAAGTAAATTCCAATAACCTCAAAATTGAAATGTTCCAGGGCTGAGAAAAGCTAGGAACCTCAAGCTGCTTTAGAAAAAAATAACAAATTTTCACATGACTTAAAAGTAAGAATGGGCAAATTGTTGACTTTGCCCAGATGAAAGTATGAAAGAAATGCACACATGCGTCGTAATTGTTGGATCAATAAGTCATTATAAATGCAACAGAAAAATGGAACAACGCAGGTATGTATCTTTCATGCTTTCCAAACTAGGCAAACGCTCTTGATGGAAATGATATATTAACTTTGCATAAATTCTACCAAGCAGATCAGAATGACAGCACTGAAACATGATGGTGGATAAGTTAGGAGATTAATGCCGTGTAGTATGAATTTGATTATTCCAAATATATGGGGAAGGAAAGCCCAAAATTTCCATTAAATACTTAATCAATCTATAAAGCAGTTATACCGCATATTTAGATATCTGCAAAGAATCTAGGTAGTGAAACATAATTAGTGAGAAATAATATTAGATAAAACACGTACTCTTCAGTTACAACTTCTCCAGATTTCATACAGCCAATGTAAGCACTAGCTTGACTGCGACGATGTTCAAGAAGTTCAATTAATCCCTCTACACAAGAAAACACAGCAAACAACAATGAAAAGAAGTTTTAATGAATAAAAGTTGAATATCCTTCATGTATGTTCAAATAACCAGATAAGACATTGAGCTATACCAAGATCAAGGTTAATATTGTTATCAGCTTTTACATAAAATTCCGCATCCCATGTTTGCACAGCAGTGCTAAAGAAGGACTTCACTTTCTTGGGCAATTCTTCTTGAGCCTCCTCATGACCTTCCTGAAACAAAATTAATGATAAATGCACTTAAACTCCATCCAGAAGAATCCAAGTAACCAGTGAGAAGAGGAACACCATGCAAATACATTTGATTTGAAGAAAGCAAGTGAGCTTTTTGCATCCAGAGTTAAGTTCAAAATCTAAGGAATATCTAGTGAATATGAACAGGAAAAGGCTTTAATTTGAATCCAGGACATCAAATAAGGAAAGGATAAAACTTTGAAAGGTCAGTGCCAATATTCATAACTACTGAAAGTGCATAATACTAGAAAATGTGCATGTGCACATTTAAAAAGATAAGCTATGAAATACAAATTTGCATTGCATCACGTACAAGAATCAAGAAATCCTTTGTTGAACGATTTTCACCATTGATATTTCGATCTAAGCTATCCCCTCGATTAGCACTGCCAGTTTAAAAGTTATCATAAAATCCAAGGCATTAGTAGCTACCTCAACCATAATACTGGTAGCGAAATTGAAATCAAACCAAGCAAATTGATTCATAGAAAAAATAATAAATCATACGCAAATAATACAATAAGACTACAGTGCAAGGGAAAACCTGCGACCAATCACAAAACGGATCACTACTCCTCTTTCCTCAAGTTTTTTTAAGGCATCACCTACAAAAGAAACAATAATGCTGGTCACTTACTTTTCAAGAAGTAAAGTATATATGACTATCATTCACATTGTGAAACCAACAAAAACAATGATAGACATACTATGTGGCATGACAATGTCACAAGTAACAACATTCTGGATACAGGGATGCAAGCAGAAAATCACAATAAGAAGAATGGGGATTTTATTTATTGGGTTTATCACCTTCCTAATTATAAAATATTCTAACTAGAATTTCTTACATTTAGATTGGCCATATTTGGTATATAACATTCATTTTAGATATTTCCAATTTCATGTCTCTTGGTTTAAGAGTCTAATTAATTTTTTTTATCCATGCTTTCTTTTATGTGCTTTGAGTCTGTTTTTTATTTGCTGCATCATGTAGGAAATCAAGAATCAAGATGTTAAGCCAGCAAGGGTAAGTGAGATCTATGATAATAACTAAGTATTCGACAAGGAAGGGAAGATAGCAATGTAAGGAACAACAGCCACTAAATTGCCACAAACTTCAATCAAAAAGAAGGAGAACAGGATGACAACGAAGGTTTGTAAAAAAACAGAGGAAATCATTACATAAAAGGGAATCGTCAAGTAAATATTCCAGTCTTTCAAAGTCAAAGTATAATGCCATTATTTGTTGCTTTATTGGATGAAAATCAATGGAATAAAAAAACCCAACACAGTATACAAAACCAAACAAAATTTGCAACCTTAACAATTATTCAAAAGAGAAAATAATATTATCTATCAAACATCAACTAACCTCTTGGCATCCAAGACCCTCTAAACACCTTCCGCTTCAAGTGACTACCAAATCCAGTATATATACCAATGACTGCAAGAAACTTTTTACCCGACGAAGACTCATTTTGTGACAGCCGACTTTTTATGTACCCTTGACTCTTAGCCAACGTCAATTCCATTTCTGCCTCCACTATCCTCCTCTCCAAATCCCTACAATTAATTAATCACCGTCAACAACACCAATTCATATCACAATAAAACAAAATTCAATTTTGAAAAATTCGAAATAAACAAACAAATAAATAAAGAAGACAGAAAAACATACTTGCATCCTAGCACAACTAGCTTATCTTCGACTGTAAGCAACTTCGGTACCTGGAAACAAACATGCGAAGCATCACAAAAATTAATATAATTTTTCATTTCTCTTATGAATAAATAAATAAATAATAAAAAAGGGATCGATACATGAACCTGAGCTACATTTCTCTGTAGAAGATTAGAAAGTAATGTTCTGTTCTCTGCGTCTTGCCATAACCTAAACCATAGCCAAACAGAACAAAA
>Ga0325414_1008318_pt1 | contig 11000 bp, 7 predicted proteins | sample PopdelMetagenome_8_FD_206183 | JGI IMG/M metagenome (GOLD analysis project Ga0325414, IMG submission 206183) | Populus deltoides microbial communities from Bellville, Georgia, United States - Leaf-PdKOR-R3 | ecosystem: Host-associated > Plants > Phyllosphere > Phylloplane/Leaf | place: USA...
GATCCCAAATCTTCCCAAGCTCCGATCTATTTTTTTGAGCAATTTAACAACCAATAACCACCACCATTTAATTCCCCACTCCTTCGTTGAATGAAACATTTAAGCACGAAATTTGATCACTTTTATGGCTTGAGTCACGACAACCAACCACCTTTTCTTTTTACTATCATTTTTATCGAGTCTCTCTATTACTAGGGATCAAAAAAAACTTGTGGATCGAAATAAACATTGGCATATATTTCAAATTAGACTTATTGTTCTCCATGTTTTAAAGTTTAGTCCCTTTTTTTTTATTTAGTACTTCTACAAAAATTGCAACACTAATTCCGTCTAATTAGGCAATTGAAAGGTACAATTAAAATGAAAAAAAAAAATGTTTCACTTTCATATGAGCAATGACCATTAAAGACCCTATTTTTTTTAGAAGTATATTTTTTGACATAAAAAATCATAACCGTAAATTGAAAAGTTGATGCATGCATTTAATTAAATAAATCAAAAATCATTTGTGCCAATAAACATACAAAAAATCAACAATAACTAAAACCCAAATTGAAAAAAAATAAAAGATTGTTATAAATCAAGAAATTTAATCTCACGACATGGGATATGTCCTCGATTGTGTTTAATAATTTTATTTCTTGAAACTAATATTTATTTAAAAAAACACACTTAAGAAAGAAATTGAATAAAATTAAAGAAAAAAAAATAAGTAGAGCTATACATAAATAACAATGCCTCCTAATATCATAAAAAACATTGAAATTTTATTTGTAAATTAAGTAAAAACTAAATGGTATTAAATTAAATTGAATAACATTAAAAAAATATGTTTAGTTAAAATTGAAAAGAAAAAAACCAATACCAAAATTCAATAAAAAAACAAACATTAAATGATAAAATTAGTAAAAAAAAATAAACTAACAAAAAAAATTAAACAACAAAAAAGCCAACCACACACTCTAGCCTAGCCTAGGTGGCCAAAAACATATAGGCTTGAACTTAATTTTTTTTACTTAAGAGACTACAATAATAAAAAATCAAATAACACGTCACTTGCTCATTTTAATATTTCAACCACAATGATGGATGAAAAATAAAAAGCAATGAATTTTTTACCAACAAATTCATTTTTTTACCCAAAACATCTTTATCTACCACTAAAAAAATCAATTCAAAAATCTAAAATCAATCTAAAACCAAAAATTTCTTAAACTCAAATTTATTATCTCAATCGATGAAAAAACCAAAACAACATCTAGAAAAAACTCCTTTTATCGAAAGAAATCCATGGATAGTGTGCTAAATTGACGTCAATTGAGAGTAAGTTGACCATAGCCATAAAAAAGACTTAATCAAGGAGAGAAAAACCATTAATAACTAAAATGAAAAAAAAAAAAAATCACTATTGCAATTCATGCAATCATGATGAATTATATATTGGCGAACAATGGTGCGGCAAGGAGCATACTTATATGTCGACGCCCTTTAGTGTTTTCTATAACTATAATGGCTAAAAGGATGATATCAAGTTATTACATCCAATTCATGATATAAATAAATTTATTTTTATTTAAAGATACATCAAAATAATTTTCTCAAATTTTTTATTTTATTTTTAAATATCAAAATTATCTAAAATCACTAAAAAAACACTAATTTAATTTTTTATATATATCAAACACTTTTAAAATGCTCAGAAACATAATATTAAACGCAAACAAAGACAGCCTCTCAATCTTCTCTTCTATTAATGATGTGGAAATAGTAGTGTAAGAAAAGGTTTTATAGGCAAAGAGATACCTTCGCATTTCATAGCCGATAGTGAACAGCCAACCTGATATCGCTGCTGCAGAGTTCGGATTTGAACCAGCGAATCATGGGTCACTATGCGGGAATGTAGCAGAAAACAAGGCTGGAGCTCATAAATTAATCAATTAATAGGGATACAATTAACCACAAAATAAAAAAATACAAGCAGCCCTACTGTCATTTATCAGACGGCATGGGTGCTCGGCATTCAAACTTAAAAGCCACAAGCAGCTCCTCCCTTCATAGCAAACATGGAGGCCCCAAACGGTGTCAAAATTATTAGATCCCTCTGGCCTGTTTTCAAGTTCTGAGACTTTGATGTTGTACGACTTAGGAAATTGGATTCAATTACACATCCACTATTCCTGTTCATTGAACTTTGCTCTATACTTCTGTTTTAGTACAAAAGTCAAATACTGGCCAATCACAGGACACAATGTTTCAGAGATGGGAGGAGCCGCAACCACCTCAAAGCCAGTAATTTGCTTCAGATGCTACTTTCAATCAGACAGCATGCCATCCCAAGCAGTCTTGAGGCAGAATGTTAGATGATTGTTGTAGTTGCAGTAAACCATTCATAGGTGAGAAGGAACTGCATCAGCCATGCCTGACTCATTCATCCAGCCTGTCAAAGATATGTTTATGTTTTTAACAAATCTATGAAGACCCAGCAGCATGACTGGCAAAACCCTTGGAGCTATCATTTTTTCTCCATCGCTGTTTCTTCTTTGTTGACTTCTCTTTCTTTGAGCCACTTTCATCATGTCTCACCTTCCCAATGTCACCATTTTCTTTCGACTTTTTCTTCCGAGACTTCTCTTTAGAAGAAGCTTTCCTCTTCTTTCCAGAGGAATGTGCACTACCATCTCCAGCATTCCCGCCTCCTCGTGGTAATGCTTCTTCTTCATCATCCAACTGCCAATTGCACAAAATTTCCTGTTGTCCATAATTTGACTGCAAGGGCTCCCCAGCTCCAGGCAGCAAGCTGCTAAAAGTTACCTCTCCATTTTTCCCTCCTTTGCGTTCCAGCAAAACTGGGTCAGGTCTAATTATGGTACCAAGAATGCTCCTGTTGGGTCCTAAGCTTAGGATGGTCTTTGGATTTGTCAAGGTTGTAAAAGCCATTGCAAAAGCAGATCTAATCTGCAATATGGATGGTAAAAGGACTTTTAGTAAAATTTAGAATAGCAAAAGAAATTCAAAGCTTTTTATATTATCAATTTGATTCATTTGATGGAAGCAAAAGGATGGTATGAGTCACACAAGTTTCTCATCCCATCTAATGCAACAACCCGATTAGTTGAAACTTGTTAAGAGAGGTGAAGTGCTACGACCCACCCAGCATAACTCAAAGCTAAAGCAATTCATCTAGGGTACTTGGTAAATCAAACTGAGGATATAAAAAATAGATAAGTTAGAACTCAAAATGTCATGAAATATATTAAATACAAACAAGATTTTGGAATGCTGCCCCCACATTTAAACTAAAATGAACCTTCCCGTCAAAAACCTTTATTCCTAGTGCAGCGAAAGTGATGAAAAGCAAGCAAAAATAATATTATAACAGTGAACAAACCTGGAAATAATTGAATGAATTCTTGCCAATGTCATTCTCTGGTGCCTAATCATCATAAATAAACAGTTTTAGTTCATCAAACAGAAACAAAATAATGACCGCTTTTTTGGAAAAGGTCTCCAATTTTTTTTTTTTTTAATTGTACAGTCTGATCCCAATCTCAATATTCTGGAAAAGGGTTCAGAAATGCATGCCCATAAACCAGAATACAAAGGCAAAACCAAGTGTGAACTTGTAATAGCTAAGACAGGACCCAGTCTTTCCTGGGGAATGCTTGGGAATCCTATATTTAGCTCTAGAGATGCATCCAACACCCACAGAAAGCAGTAAAAGATGTAATTCAAAAATCATATCAATAATTTTTTGAGGCAACAAATCAATCCCACTCTTTGATTTGCTTAATAGTCAATTAATATATGGAAATGTCACATCTTAGTAAAGAAAGTCAACCTGTGGGTCTTCAATTGCAATGAGAAATGGCCGTCCATTGTTCATAAACCTAAAACAGAAAATGAGGTAAGATCAAACGTAATATTTTTAATAACTGCAAGCTAAAAGAAAAAATAAAAATTTTCAATCCTAAAAGCCTTGCTTTTCCTTTACCCTTTGGTACGCTTTGAAAAGAATGTCCCAGTCCCCTTGCAAGATACACCAACATTTGTGGTGTTCAATTTGCGTCCATAAAAATCAAAAAAGTGTATCTGCTTTCCAAAAACAGACTAGTAAGAATATTGAAGTCTACAAACTGTTACCCCCCAAAATTAAAGGGTTCATATATTCTCCAATTAAGTTTACAAGAATAAAAATAAAACACAGAACATATCAACTGCATCATGAACACTATGGTATCTTGAAGTTACATTGTGCTGAATAAGGGCTTGAAAACACGTACCAAGAGAAGCCCCAAATTACGTTCTAGAGAAGCCTGGCACTCCCTATGATTCTGTAGCATCAAAAATGTCATGAGGCAGTGGCAATATTGTTAGATGAGAAAAGGAAATGGTAACATGCCAAGGGAAACATCGAGATACTTTAAATTTTTTGTAAGAAGCATGATTCTATCATATCAATAAACCATAGAAAAACTCATTTGCCCTCATACAAGTAGAATGCTCTCTAGAGGTCAAGTGCAAGAAAGCTCTAACAAAAAGGAAGAAAAGTCCTATCTTATCTGAAATAAACTCCAGAAAGTGGTCTGTCAAGCATCCAAACCTCAGCTGAGATGAAACATGGTAGCATTTGAGGTATATTTTCTGTCTTATTAGAAATACAATATGTAATCTCTTCATTTTACATTCATAGCTCAACCAAATACAAGATCTTCCTAATCACCATCATTTCAATAGCTTTGATAAACTCACCATTGTTTTGGCATCTTACAGCATATGAATAGTAGGGAATTAACGGATTAACTGGCAACTATGTGCGCATGCATTCAAGCTAGAATGCAGATGAAGAATTCATTCAAAGGTTTAATTCATTACCTGCAACATTGCCATAAGCATGGCAAGCAGAGCATAAGAACTTATGCCGCCAGAGTATACCTGCATGTTTTAAAGAAAACTTGAATCAGGCAAACAAAAAAGAACAATGATTGAGAATAAAGTGTTGACATCTATGAGAATGCTATTAGATGGCTGGTATACAGATATATACCTCGTTGAGTTCTCTTTGTTGTAGGAATACTTTTAAAATCAAACATAATGGTCGTAGTTCAGGCCACTTGGATATTGCATTCTGAAAGAAACAACATTTAGCTTTGACTTCAAACTACTTTTATACACACAAGCAATTAAAAAAAGGGTGCGTGTGTACATGTTAAGAGAAAGTGAGATGATTGTTATACTTGTTACTCACATCATAAAGAATGAAATATCAGAAAGGAAGAACACAGACAACAAACCTTGATAAACTCAGCAGCAATGGGTCCACCATTCACATCAAAACTGAGATCCACAAAAAACATTGATCAGTTTCCAAAACAAGCAATGTAGAATGTAGTCAGAAATTTAGATGACAAAGAGATAAAACCTACAGATTGTATATACAGCTCCCGAACCATAATATAAATGAAACACAAAATACAAAGATTTTACAAAATTGATATGTCAAATAAAAAGTGCGGAGAAAAAAAGAAGGGCATCTTTGCTTAATTAGGTGTTGTAGTATAAAATATTCCTTAAAAAATTTATTAGCTAAAGTATGTAGAATTTCTTTAAGACAATCTCTATATGCACTTACCCGGGCTACAAATTAAGCATCTTATAATGATCAGCCTTCATAGAGCATCTCATAATTTCAGTTTCTCATTTGGCTTCCCCCCATGTGTCATGCAAGTTTAAACCCAAAGCTACTGACTAAAATTCTATCTAGACCAAGTCCCTCAATCATAGTTCAGTATTGGATTTCCTTTATTTATTTATTTATAAAATCACCCAGTAATTGAACCAATAAGAAAGCTAATTTACCAAACCCACACTAAAAAAATAACTACATTGTAACTACTAGAACACAGTATAAGCAATCCCCCCTTTACATCTCATCTCCTTTTTTTCTTTGAAATGCATTTGAACAATTATTCCGAGGAATCAATTCAATAAGGATTGAAATGGACTACAAACCTTGAGAAAAAAAATTAATCTAAAAACATTGCAAGGAGAAAATCAAACTAGGAAATGGAAATACAAATGATAAATAGACAGACCTTATATCAAAGGAAACACCACTTCTCTTTTCAACGAATTTAACAATGGGCACACGAGCCCTTGCTATCACCTAAGACAATAAAAGAGAGCACAATAGACCTTTGTTTTTTTGGCAGCAATAGTACTCCAACTGTTGATGGAGGCATACCTGTATCTTCTTTGCAACACCCTTCTGAGACAAGGCCCTGGAAAGAGCGTTTAAACCAATCTGTGGGCTTTTTAGTCCTGAACCCAGAATCACAACCTACAATCAATAGCATTTAACAAAAGCTTTTGTTTCAGTTGATTAGTCCGCAGTATTCTACAGTAAATTCTTAACAAATGTCACATTATACTTACATCAATGTCACTGGTTGGAAGATAAAGTCCTGTCCTAAACGAACCAAAAACTTCCACCTACAAAGCAAACACAGCAACGCAATTTTACTAGCTTTTATGCTTCTATAAAGAAATTGTATGGGTGAGTGAGAAAGAGAGAGGGGAACTAAGAATTACCTTACAATTGGGCCATATATATTTAATAACATCAAAAACACATCGTACAGCTTCAGCACGTGAAGCTTGTTCCTCCTGAGTTGGTGACAGAAAATCACAGAAATCCACTATCTCTGCATCACCCACCATCAGATATGAGCTCACTATAAATGCTCGTTGACCAGAATTTCTCAAAAAACTAAAAAGAAGCTAAAACATATTCCAAACATCACATGAAAAGTTCACAAATTTAAACATTCCAAGTAAGCTACACATAAAAATTTAGCATACCCACATTGTCACCCACACTGGACTTCCATAATTAAGGCCAATAAATTCTTGAAGAGATTATAGTTTTCGCTCTGTTTTGTTTTATTTTATTTTTTGCTCAAGAGGGAATCGAAATTAACCAATATTGTGGTACCATCCAGATTTTAAGATACTACTAGAGTCAAATTAAATCAATGAATATGGAAAGTACTCATATTTCCTCCATAACCACAATATATCTAAAGAATTAATGTGCAAGAAATCAACTTTTCACACACAAAAACAAGAATTAGTAGGACGAACCCACAAATTAAATCAACAAAAAGAAAGAAAAAACAAAAATCGCTCCTTTGTTTATCATCAAGGTATACCTTTATGTAACTGTAACATCGGACTCCTAAATTTACTATCCCCTCTAAACCACACGCTCTCCGTCATTGGTTCCGGAAAATTCTCCGTCTCCACCTCCGCTTTCCTCTTAACCTTAGCCTCTCCATTAACAGGCGTCTTCAGCTCCAACTCCTCCTCATCACCGCTTCCAACATCAAGAGAGAAGAAATCAGGTGCAGCAGATTCCGCAGCAGCAGCAGAATTGAAGGCGGAGAGAGAAATCTCATTGCGGAATACAGAGTAGGGTTGGAGAGGATCGGACAGCGGCGATCGAATTGGAGTGGCAGTGGGTGAAGGAGAAAGTGGGGTTAGGGTTAGGGTTTCGTAAAGAGGAATTGCTTGGGCTTGAACTGGGGATTCCATAGCTGGGAATAACTTTATTGAAAAATAAAAATAGGGGAGAGGAGTTTTGGTGTTGGGTTTTGCTGTGGCAGTGAAAGGGAAAACAACGATAGGGTTTTAGTTTGCTGGGGTTTTGAATAGTTTTGTGGGGTTATATATGGGGAAGGTAGAAAGTAGAGATGGACACCAACATGGGTGCTGTTCTTGTTCTGGAACTGACTAGGGTTTTACCGTGCATGAAGTAGTAGTAGTCATCTGAATTTTACTTCTTCCCTTTTTCTAGTTAATGAGCAATTTTTGTTCGTAGTCACTGATGCAGTGTTTTAGACTGTAATATTGTTTTTTTTAATATATATTAAAATAATAATTTTAATAAAAATTATTTTTAATATTACTATGCTAAAATGATATAAATAAATAAATAATTATAATAATTCTTTAAAGGATATGGTACACTACAAAAATAAACACTAACTACATAGTTTTGAGTACCCACCATATGTTAAAATAGACTAGTAAATAAATAAATAAATAAATAAAACCAATATGCATTAGTAAGTAAAATCTAAGTAGCTATAATCTTCTCTTATTAGTCATTGTTTTATATTTTTTACTATTATTTATGTGTTACTTTTCTATAACTTTTATAAACCATGCAATATACAAAATGCCTAATATATTTATGTATGATAAGAATTCATCATATGTTAAAAAAAAAAATTACAGCTCTAACTACATTTCTTGCATAGACATATTATTTATATGTAAGAAAATATTTGATATAGAGTTATATAGATTTGCACAAGGAATGGCAAAGGCAACGAAATATTAGATGATGCTTCAACCTTACAGATATTTTATATGTATAAAGGTAAAGATAAGGTGCATTTATATGATGATGTTGATCTAGCAGTTGATCTCTAACAATGAAAATGTTGAGGTGCTATTTAGACAATCCTGAAGATGGCAGGCCACCCAGAACCAAATATTTTGATGCACATGATGATGATGTTGATAAAGTGGTATTGTTTATTGGGGGAAGAAAGTCCTAATTTAGATGTTGGTGGTGATGGGGAGGAAAATCTTAATATGGGTGCTAAAATGAGTATTGAAATAGGTGATGATGTTAGTGATAGTGATGTTTGATGTTCTGGTATTGGTCTTATATGAGTGTTGAAATAGGTGCGGTGCTAAAGTTGGTGTTGAAATGGAGGATAAAATGAGTGCTAAAATGAGTGCTGGGATGAAAGAAGGAATGAATTCTAAAATGGGCATTGATACTGATGTTGTGTTAATGCTAGAGTTTACGTGGATTCTAATGATGATAATGAAGTAGACAATGATTATATTTGTGAAGTCCGAAAATAAAGTATACAAAGAGGGGGGGTTTATAATAACTCAAAATGTTGTTATAATATAAAATAAAGCAAAAAAAAACATGAAAGATGGGACCAAAATGGAATTAACAAGAGATGGGACTATAAATACCCATCCTTTCTCTCATCCATGCCCGACTGATAATAAGAATAAGGAGGGGAGGAGAATTTCAGATTTTTTCCTTCATCAAAACTAGGAGTAAACACTTAAAATTAGTAAACCCAAATAAGCCTTGGAATTATTAAGTGGAGGAACATAATAGGGTGGAAGAATTAACAAGAAGAAAAGTGAAGAGGTGGTGAAGAAAAGAGGGGGAAGAGTGGTTGACTACATACAAGGAGAAGAAGGCTAAGATTCTTCTAAAAATTTGTTAAGTAAAGTTTAGATTTCCATCCAAGTAAGGAGTTCTAATTCCAATTTCTATGAAATCAACTTCAATTTGATTAGAAGTTTATGCTTTTCTTGAATTGGGAATTAGGGTTCTTTAACATAAAATGTTGGGAAAATACATAAATGAGTGAGGTTAAATGGATTAAAATAATTTAAGTGCTTTAAAGAAGAAGGAGAAATGAGTGCATAAAAGAGAGGAAGGGAACTCTTGGTTCCCTTGGGCACGTTCTCTGCTGGTTACTGCAGAGAGGGAATGAGAACTTATGATGTGCTTAATTCATTAATTCGGTACAAGTGACCTTAAGAGGACATAAAACGAGACAAGAATGCCATGAATAAAGGGAAGGCATGGGTGTGATTGATGAAGAAGCAGGGATTTCAGATGAATTGGAGATACTTTCTCCATTAACAAAACAGGGCAGGTTGCTGCCCTGTTTCCTAGGAGGATTTTGGACCTGAAAACTACAGAATTCAGGGAGGGTCCCCCATAAAAGTTGTAGCCGAAAGTGTTAGCTTTCCAACGAATCTGACCCCGTCTAATTTGGAGTCCTAGAACTCTAGATACAAATAAAAAACTGAGGAGAGGTCAAGCTGCCACCCCTGTTGGCAGATTCAGCTAAGTTGATAAAATGGCGAAATTTGGCCATATTAAGGGTAGAATTTGTCTTCTTGCCCTTCATAAGGTGTGTCTTGATCTTCAAAAAGAATAAACTGTAATCAAAATTGAATTTATGATGTCCATTTGGACTACTAATGAGCTGAAAAGTTAAAAGATAATAATGAGGAATGTAAGTGAGAAAGAAAAGATTTGGTAAAAGAAAAATGAATAGTATTTCCATTGTTGCTGTTGCGTGTGATATGTGGACTAATATGGAATAATGATGGGTGTTTGTGGTTTTAGGAGGAATCGCAGGAGGAGTACAACAATCACAGGGGAATGCAAATCGAGCGTCTACAGCAGGTAGCTACTTGGTACCTATATCTCCTCTAGTTAATAATTATTTTAACTAACTTTTAAACTATAAAAATTTGGTGCTTATTGATGAGAAAAATAAAAGGGGGGGGGGAAGGAAAGGTTAAATGATGAAAAAAATAAAATAAAATGAAACGGAGGACTAGATTTAATTTATGGGTTCTTTTGGAGTAACAACGAATTTTGGTAAAGATTGTTTCTCGAATTTGATTTGTTTGTCCCCGATATGGGAGGCTGATGATGTTAACCAAGTTGGATAACATCGGCATCACCGGTAAGTGAAAGGAGAAATATAAACTTGATTAACTATTCGGTTTCAGAATAGTTAATGATATCGGCGAGTGACGTCGATATCAGCAAAATTTATAAACTCGATTAACTATTCGGTTTCAGAATAGTTAATGATATCGGCAGGTAATGTCGATATCGGTAAAATTTATAGACTTGATTAGCTTTCCGAGGTGAAAGCTAATGATGTCAAGAATTTTTGACATCGGCATACCTGAGAACCTCCCAAGGTAATATGGAACAATGATTAACTATTTTAGTTTTAAAAATAGTTAATGACATTAACGGTTACGTTCGTGTCGGTATTTTCATGAAACTGATTAGTTGTTCCAGGACGGGCAACTAAAGACCCTAATGGAGGTCAATGGTGTTGGCAATAGTCTTTCTGATGTGGAGGGGGGGG
>Ga0325414_1008319_pt1 | contig 11000 bp, 4 predicted proteins | sample PopdelMetagenome_8_FD_206183 | JGI IMG/M metagenome (GOLD analysis project Ga0325414, IMG submission 206183) | Populus deltoides microbial communities from Bellville, Georgia, United States - Leaf-PdKOR-R3 | ecosystem: Host-associated > Plants > Phyllosphere > Phylloplane/Leaf | place: USA...
GTCTTTTGATGAGAACAAAACCCAGAACATCTTCATAGAACTTGACAGATTCAGGAACAGACTTGCAAACAAATGAGACGTGGTTCAGAGACAGAGGCATGGATGTTCTTCCTGGTGAAGGTGAAGGAGAAACCCACCTCTCTATTTCTTCCTGAATCTCTCCTATATTCCCCATGATCTCTCTCTCTCTCTCTCTCTCTCTCTCTCTAAAGTCTTGTTTAACTTCTAGGTGAAGGAGTAATAACGTGTAATGTTGCTGGAAGAAGAATGGGATGTAGAGGGTAGCCAAAGTTCGAAGGTATTTATAGGCTAAACTCCAATCCATTGGTTTAAAAAACACACCGGGGCTCTCTAGGTTGCTATGGAGTCTAGACTCTTCTTAAATAAATAAATAAATAAAAAAGTCGACGTGGTGACTGATCATCCTAAACTTAATCCAATCCAAAACTTGCTATGTATTAGCCTATTAATTATTTTAAAAACAATTAAAATAAAATCATTTTAATTCTTTTATTCATAAATTCTTTTAATCCGTAATCTAACCCTTATTTGGTTGTTTTAAAAACTATGACTATGATTATTTGTTGAAATATAAGAAACCGTGTAAAAAAACTATCTTATATTATTTTTTAATATATTCTCTCAAGTTTTTTAGACTTTAAATTTATATAAATATATATTATTTTGTGTTTAATTTTTATCAAATAACTAGAAATGATAAAATTTAAACTCGTGATCGTTTAGTTCTTAAAATTCTGAAATAAATTTGATGTTTTAATTTTATGAGCCAAATGGTTTGCATTTTATTATGTCACTTGAGTTAGGTATCCATGACATATGTACCTTTATACATTGTAAGAAATTATTCATATATATATTATAGTTTTAAAACTCGTTATCTTTCACCTATTAAATGGATATAGATTTTTTTAAATCAAGTATATAATTGACAAAATCAAACATACATGACCCAACAAAAATAACTTGTAATTCGAGTGAAATTATGTTAATTTTTTTAAAATAATATTGTTTTAATTTTTTTTATTTTAAAGTGATATTATTTTGAATAAAAATTTGAAAAAACTTGTTAAATTACGTTAATTTACTTATATATGAACTGATCTATTCAATTTATGATCGGACTTGTGGTGTAGATTTAAATTCTTATGATTCATTAATTCTTTTTCAAGCAATTTTATAATTATGGATTATTGTACCCAGTGTTTTGAAACCCGGCCTGGCCCGACGAGTTGATCCGGAGCTAAAACTAGGCTAGGTTGATGAAAAAATAGCATAAGCCATGACCTGGCGAGTTGACCCGATGACTCGGCAAAACCCGGTCAAAAACCCGATTGCAACTCATTGACTTTTTTTTATTACTAAAACGACGCCGTTTTGAATTTTTTTTAAAATAAAAACTGACCCCGCCGATCCAATCCAAACTCGATGACCCGGTCAAAACCTGGAATCCGGACTTTGAACCGAGCCGGCCACCGGGCTGGATTTAAAAACTTTGATTGTACCGTTGCTATATTTTCTTAAAGATGCTGAAATGGATCCGAGTCATCACATGTATATTTGACGAGAAGATCAGCTTATGGCCAATTCTTATATATATATATATATGTTGCTATCTACTTTGCTTCTACTCATTAATTATGTGGCCTGGCGCCATGCATGCTAGTTTGTGGTCAATAATATTTTTCTTCGGCGTGGGTTATAGTCTTTTGAAAGCTATTACCTACTATGTCTAAGATATGTACATTTTTGTATTTTAAAAGTGTTTTTAATATAAATTTAAATTTTTTTATTTGTTTTAAATTAATATTTTTGTTGTTTTCAGATCATTTTGATTTGCTGATATCAAAAATAATTTTTTAAAAATAAAAAAAAAACATTATTTTATTATATTTCCAAGTGAAAAACACTTTAAAAAACAATCGTAACCACACTTTCAAACAGAATTGTTTATTATCTTTTGATATGTACTTTGCTAGTTTTTGTTTTTATCTAATCTTAAAGAAAAAAATATATGGTTATTCAAATAATTTAAGCTTTTTATACTATTATTTATTTATTTTACATGCAAAAATAATTCTTATGATGGTTTTAACTAAATATATATATTTTTAAAAACCATAACAAAACACACACTAGTCTTCTTCTAAAAATCGAGAGGAAAAAAAAAAGAAGATTAATATCCATATAAATTAAATTAAATGAAGAGATTTGTTCATAATATATGGAAGAAAATCAAAGTACGACAAGCACCAAATTGAAGATAAAATAAAATAAAATAAAATAAAAAATAGAAAAGTAGGTCATCTAATTATTAAATTCCTTACCATTTCCTCTTGACGCCATGATGGTTGATGAGAGATGGTTCACCTGCTTGGAAATGCAGTTATTTTTTAAAGTATTTTTTGTACTGTAATGTATTAAAATGATATTTTTTTTATTTTTAAAAAATTATTTTTAAGATCAGCACATTAAAACAATTTAAAACATATTAAAAAATTAAATTTTAGTAAAAAAAAATAATTTTTTTAAAATATAATTTGCACTGCGTTTCCAAACGGCCCGAAAAATTAACTTGTTCTTGAATCACTAATGATGCCTCTATTTTCATTTAATTATTTATTTATTTATTTTGATACACCAACCCTTTTAATATTCGAATCAAGTACTTTAACAGAGGAGCAAAAAAGAGCCGAGGTGTCATATTAAAATGGCCTCTCTATGGGCAACTCTTTATTTTTATTTTTTTATTGCAATTATATAATATTCTTTTATCAATAATTTATTTGCTAGTTTTAATTAATTGTAAAGTATTTTTCAATGACGACTTACCATTAATAAAAAGAGTTTACATCTTAAAATAATTTATTTTTAGAGGGTGCTTTTACTTTTTTTAAAAAAAAAACCCATATTAAAAAATAAAAAATTGATTAAACTACTTGATTATATTATAGTAATAGAGCTTAATGACTAAAATAGCCTGGCTGAAGAAAAAAACAAATCCCTTAATTACAGCTCAACGCAGGCGTCTCCAAAGTCCAAACATGTGCGTGTAATTAATTATACAAATCGACGGAACAGATCACAGGTTGAAACCACGTTTTTCTCATTCCTTTGTTTTTTTTCTTTCACTGGTCATAATAGTTTGCGAACGTGCTGCTAATATCGTTTATAAAAATTTAATTTTTTTATTAAAAGTTAAATTTTTTATATATTTTAAATCATATTGATATGTTAATTTTAAAAAATTTAAAATTATTTATGTTTATTTTTTCTGATCGTTTTGATATATTTATATATAAAAAATAATATTTTAAAAATAAAAATATATTATTTTGATATATTTTTTAAACGAAAAACAATTATTATCATATTTATAATATTTTAAAAAATTATATTTATTCACAAGCACACCGACCAGTGATCTAACAAACAAACATACTCTAAAAGGACCAGCAAAATACCTATTAGCCATACTCTAAAAGGACCAGCAAAATAACTATGAGCCATTAAATTTGAGATGGGTCCTGTAAAGCATAGAGAGAGAGAGAGAGAGAGAGAGAGATGATCGAGCATGAATGGTTGACTGTGGCTCAACATCGATCTGCGCTAGATCCAAGTAGTTGAGCTGTATGATCTCACGCCTGCACATGGTGGGGTTCTAACCTATGTGGACCAGAGGCACCATGAATCCACACCGCCATGTGAAACGTTTTAAATCATTCAGGGCTCTGACATTGGCGAAAATTGAAGGAGAGCTCTATTCCTGCTGCTGTTCTTGTCGCTGTATTTATTGTTTCTTACTTATATATATATATATAAGTAAGAATATGATTCATAGAGTTTGTGTTATAAGAAATTGTTTATAGCAAGTAAAGATTTTGCAAAAGGGCATTTCAAGTGAAAAAAAAATCAAATTAAACGTTATTTTTGGTGATTTTTTATTATTTCACTTCAATATATTTAAGGATTTTTTAAAAAAAGTGATTAATATGATTTATTCCGGTTAAAACTGTTAGATAATAATATAAATAATATTTTAAAATCTTACCTAATAATTTAAGTTATTGGGCTGAGATATAAATTTTTTTTTTTTGACAAAAACACACTTTGAGAACACTTTAAAATTAAAACTAAATATATTACATTTAGGTACTATTTTAAAATAGAATAGATAGAGAAAATAAAGACAGGAAGAAGATTGGTTAAAGAGAGAAAGATACCCGCATAAATTAAATCTTTTTTTGTAATTATTTTGAACTGAATTTTTCTATTTTTAAAATAAAAAATAAAAAAAATCATGTTTTTTTAATCCTAAATATCCATCTCTTTATTTATTTATTCTGAGATAATAAACAAACAAGCCAAAGCCATTATATTAGGGCATGTTTGGAACTGTAGTAATGGTAACAATTAAAAATATTTTTTGTTTAAAAATATAAAATAAAATTTTTTATTTTTTCAAAAGTAATCTAGTTATTAACATATTAAAATGATATAAAAATATAAAAAAATTATTTTAAATTAAAAAAATAAATTTTTAAAAAAACACGTTTGCGCCGCGTTTCCAATCCCGAGCACTCCCTTGATCATTTTACTTCCACGTATTCTATGGACCCGATCTTTCCATGAGCTGTTGTGAACATAATAAAGGGTCACTCGGTCGGTTTCCCATTTCTCTACCCGCGACGACTTCCTTAATGTCTGTACTGCTGAACTTCTGTGATGCTCAGAATCTCAAAAATTCTATAGAGAAATTAATAATTAATGCCAGGAAACTAAAGACAGGCACAACGCAACGTCATCTCTCTTACCTACTCCGATACCCCAGCAGGGCACTCGATCCATTCCGCCGACCACAAATATATACAGCAAGGCACATGTAGAAGCTTTACATAAATATTTCCATGGCAGCAGATATGATTATATATATATATATATATATATATTAGTGATCCTCCTGGCCTATATATGTCCAGCACGGAGAGAACGACGAAGGGCTTTTCTGCTCCTTCGGTGGCACCACCAGAGCTTGACGATGATGGTGCCACCTGGAAAAGACGACAGTACTGTTTCACTTGACCATCTTGAAACTCTATCTGCGCGCACTAGCTAGGGTTCAGGCGGATAAGGGATCCATGCGAGCACAGAAGCTCACCTGATTCACATGTAACACAACTCTGTTAGACTAAATTAGCCATCGTCCAGGTGAAATCCAATTAATGGTTTGCCCATGAACTTGACCCTTTTGTCCGTTGTGGCTAGACATGATGATGACATGCCATAATACACCTTGTTAAGAGTCCGCATCTTCGACTTCCGTTTGTCTAAAGCTTATAAAGCCAGCTTTCTGGACAAAAAGCATCTTGCTTTTCAATTTTCTTTTCAAAAATCACGTTGAAAAAGGCTTAGAAAAGCAGGTTTTAAGGGTTTTTGAGAATGAGATTGATTTTTAATGTATTTTTTTATTTAAAAATTTATTAAAATAAAATTTTTTTTATTTTAAAAAAATTATTTTTGATACCAACCCATTAAAATCATCTAAAAATACTAAAAAATATTAATTTAAAGTAAAAAAAATAAAAATAAATTCAAATTATTTTCAAAAACGTTTTTAAAACACAAAAACAAACAACTTTAAAGTACCAAATGTTATCAAATCTGACTAAGGTCATGGGCGAGTAAATTAACTTGAAACCATTTAAAATGGTATTGTTTTAAGATTTTATTTTGAAAAAATTACAACAATATTATTTGAAAAAAATCAAAACAAGTTTTGACTGGGTCAACCTGTAACTCAATCGAGTTGCGAGTTTCGTCGTCAAGTTTATCAAGTTTGACCAAATCAATTCCAATCTAAATTTATTTTTTAAAAATCTAATTCGAATCTTAAATCAATCAAGTCATCAATCAAGTCCTGGATCAACTCACCAAGCAGCCATGATTAATAATACTAATAATTACTTAACATAATCAAGCATTACCCACAATGTAAAACACAAAAAAAACCACAGAACTAAATATTCTTATATGTTTAGACAACAACTTAGGTTGTTTGGATGATGTTTAAAATGATTAATGAGATGGGAGCAGCTGTTCATTAAACTTCCAGTTTCCTAAGCCTACTCGAAGATGCATGACACGTGCACAAAGAAAACTAATTGGTTATTTTTCCTAAATAGTGTTACGAGCTTCATGGTTGTTTGATGAATTGGATTTTTTTTTTATTAAGGTGGTTGTCCGGTTCAGCTTATATATATCTTAAATAATTTTATGAATCCTGAAGTTAACGATCATAGAAATCTCTAATGATCCTGAAAGGGTTCGAACTCGTGATTATTAAAGAACAAACCTAAAACTTGACTACTCCTTGAGTTGATGAATTGGAGTTTCATGGATGAAGATGATGAGTTGTGAATTTGATTTTCTAAAATTATTTCTTTTAAACTTTTTTTTGGGTAAAAAATGCCCACCCAAAAGGAATTTTTTGATTTTTTATTGTTACTGTGTTGTTTCAAGTTTGTTTTTTAAAAAATAAATTTAAAATAATATTATTTAAAAATAATTCAAAATAATATCATCTAATAAATTAGAGGAGTACGAAGTTGACACCCAACATTTAGTTTGTGAATCATGTATATTAACATGTTTCAATTCAAATTATTTTTTTAAAAAAATATTTAGAAAGATATTATTATTTTTTTAAATCAAAATAAAGTTATTTTGACATAAAACAATTACATCAAGAAAAACACAAAATGATATTTAAAATATTTTAAAAAATATTTAAAATGATACTATTTCAAAAAAATAAAATTATTTTGAACATAAAAAAATATAATAAAAAAATAAAATTTTATATTAACCGAATTAAATCAAACCTCAAGTCAATCAATTAACAGGTTAAAACAATGTTCATAGCTCCATGTGTGAATGAAACGCAGAGGTCAAATTTAATAATTGCTCTCATTAATAAAGCTTGCGAGGAGGAATTGCTTTATGAAAACAGTTTTCCTTCTTTTCAGTTTTCACATTTTATCTTTCTCACGTTTTTCTAATGCATTACTTTAGTACGTAGACAGAACTTGCAAAAAAAAAAAAAGAAAAAAAGGGGGTAGATGAGGTTTTTAAAATGAATTATATATATATATATATATATAATTCATTTTTAAAACAATATTGTTGTCGTAAAAACCAAACAAGTATCTTTGAAACAATATTCACTTTCTGCTGAGTTATCCTAATTTATTGTCCTGTTACATGGTTTGCAGGTTAACCTGAGTTGACCCTAACCAAAATCCAAGGATAATTCTTTATTTGAATTGTTTCAATTAAAGAGAGGACGAAAAAGCCCCTCAACACATGTATATTTTTCACCCCCTCAGGAACATAATTGTATCTTCACTGTTGATTTTTTTTAAAAGACAAAAGAAATCCCTAACCCAAAAGCTAAAATTTTGTGCCCATTAATTTGTTGTTTAAACTTTCTGTTACCCATTTATAATCCTTCTCCTTGGGTCTGATGTTGTTGCTAGACCTAAGTAGTTTAGGTCTGGCATGGTTTCCAGACCTAAGTTGCTTGAGTGTGTAATAGTTGCAAGACCCAAGTTTCTTTCCTCTCGTCCGATTCACTTTCATTCTCTTCGTGATCTGAGTTGTAAAAAGTTAAAAGAAAAGGGGAGAGAAGAAGCAATGAAAGGGAAGAAAAGGAAAGTCAAAGAAACATTTATCCGCATGCGAAAAGATGAGATATTAAAAATGAAACTAATATTACAATCCATAGTAAAAAGGTCTCTTAATCTACATTGATTTTCTTAGATCATTTAGCTTTTGTTATAATAGAAATTCTAATAATTTAGATTCTAGAAAAAAAAATATATTTCTTTAACCAAACTCTATTTTAGTTATTCATTTCTTTTTAATTTTGATGAAAATATTTTTTTATCAAAAAATAAAAAAAAATATCATAATTTGCATTGCAACTTTAAACAAAAAACAAAAAATAATATTTCAATTGTTTTTATACGATTATATGAGAAAGTAAAAGAATAATTAATTCATGGAAACAATATAAAAATAATAGATATCAATCAATGAGATATAGGTGTTTAGGATTGCGCTTGTAAATGCTTTTGAGTATTTTTTACTTGAAAAAACATCAAGTTCATATAGTTTTGAAGGAATATAAACTTTTTTAAAATATATTTTCAAACAAAAATATATTTTAAAAAGTACCATACATCACTGTTAACAGAAGTTACCTCCCTAGAATAATTGACATAAAACGACATGGATAAAATAATAGTTTTTACATGCACGTTTCGACCACTATAATCTTTGCCCGGTAATTGCGCAACAACTTTAAAGTGTTTAAAAGTGAAGTAACGGTTGTTTTTTAAAATATTTTTTGTTTTAAAATGTATCAAAATAACATATAAATTTTTATTTTTAAAAAATTATTTTTAACATCAACATATCAAAATATAAAAAAATAATTTTAAATAGAAAAAATATTCAAATTTTAATAACTTCCGTTTGTTTGGAATGCAAATTCATAGCCACAGCCCTCGAACCCAAAGACTGGCGGTAACCTAGCTCTGGACGTAAATTATCTGACTGGAAAAGGGATTTACGAGAACAAAATGTCAAAGTCGACAGTGCAGTAGCTTCTGTTTTTGAGATTACCTGCGCAGCAGAATTCAATCTGCCTTGCTATATCTGCATGCAGCAATAGCTATAGCAATCACAGGTTCAACGTAAAAAACTATCAAAACACAACTCAAAATCATATCAAAGCAAGATCGAAGCTAAAGAACAGAAAAGAAAGTTAAAGGCATACTCCAACCTGCTCAAGCACAGCTTCAGTACTGATCAAATCCCCAGAAACCTCCTTAGACTCAGGAACAGCAGCCATCTCCTCAGCCACCCATTTCCTCCCTCTAGGCGGCTGCGCGACACTCCCCGCAAACCTCTCAGTTCCTTCTGCATTCCTTTAGCCATCTTCTTCCTCGCCAATGCAAAAACTACATGATCCATCGCATCATCATTCATGTAATTAAACTTCAAAACTAATCCCAATATATATCCTTACATGGCACCACCATATTATAATATATCCTCGACAGCAAATCCTCCCTGCTCTTCAACTCCATTGTCGCCAACAGCCCTCGACAAATACCTCCGCCCACTCGCGTAGAATTTAAACACGCCCTGCCCTTCTCTCAACAACAAAGGCGAATCTTCGCCTTCCCCGATACCTAAAAGACTAAAACTCTTCTCAAAAATCGGATCCTTGGCAGGCTGTCAGCAAACTTGGCGGCCCAAGACAATGCTAAATTCCCATCCTCACGTTTACCAGTGAAGTAATTGATCACAAGCATGATCAAGAAACTTCCGCAAACAATCTCATTGGAAATTAAAAGATTGCAATATTATTAGATATATTTGCTTAATTAATTGTTGTGATTTGTTAGATTAATTTGACAAGCACATGAAATATGATATTGAGAGCTTGAAGAAAAAGAATGGAGAACAAATAATACCCTCTACTGATCCAATTCATTTGAAATTAATTATGCCTAGCCATCACACACACTCAGAGTATCTCCAATGAAAAATACTATATTAAAGAGCCAAATAAAAAAAATAGCTTTTTGAATAGTATAAATATAGTTTTTTGAATTATTTACATTCCAATGATAAAAAGTTATTTAGAAAAGCTATTTATATTTTAATATATTTCATGTTAAATTAATTTTAATATAATTATATAACTAATTTAGATATTTTATATATAATATAATTATGATGTTATTAATTATATAATTAATATGAGTAATTTATAAAAATAATATAAAATTAATGAAGTAATATGAAAGTTAAAAATATAATTTAAAATTAAATTTAAAATTTATTTATATGAATAAAAATTGTCTTCCTTAACCCATATTAAAAACATAAAATAATAAAGAAATAAAACTCATCACAAATATTAAATTAACAACAAAAGGTCTAAAAAATCAAGAGATATAAAAAAGAAAATAAAAAAAGCTTTTAAACAAGCATACGTTTTAATTTCAGCTAATTAACACAACCGATGTTAATAATTAACCGGAGAATAATTGATTCTTGTTTTTTTAAATTTGAGAGAAGGGTGAGACACAATACAAAAATTTAAAACTACAAGTTTTTTCTTCATGTATTTATAAAAAATTTCTTCTATATATTTTTTTAAAAAAAGCTGTTGGCCAATAGCTATAAAAATAGTCGTTGGCCAATAGCTATCATTTTGGTCATTTCTACAGTTAAATGTAGAAATGGCTGTTAAGGAAACAAATAGCCATTTTGGCTATTTGTTTAGCTTCTCTGTTGGAATGCAAACAGTGAAGAAATAAAAGGTAAAGGACGTTAGGCGTCTCATTTAACTGCTCGGTTGGAGCTGCTCTCACTTTCTATTATAATTGTAAAACTCGAATAGCTACAATGAATTAACTCAGGATTTTGATATGTTTTAGTTAAAAATAAAAAAAATGTTTGGCTTTATTAAAAATCGGGGTTGAACTCAACCCACCCGACCAAGTTAAGATCGAGCTGATTTTTTTAAAAAATAAATAATTAAAATAATATTATTTTAATTTGTTTTTTTTGTTTAAATAGAATCAATTTAAGTTGATTTTTTCCCCACTATTGCACGTATGTCAGCCTTAATTACTTGCATGTTAACTTATTTATTAATTTTTATTAAGACCTTTTTTTTAATCTTTAATTAGCTTTAATAAAACTTTTACAATTTATTAATTCATGCTGAATTCATTACACTAAGCACATAAATAATTTTTCCATTTCTCGACTAATGAATTTCTATATTTCATAAAAGGCATCCATAACCATGACACTTTATTTTCTTGCATTGAAATTAACTTGAAATTATATCTACAATGTGACATGAAAAAAATAATAAGTAATTAGTATTATATATAGTT
>Ga0325414_1008326_pt1 | contig 10996 bp, 9 predicted proteins | sample PopdelMetagenome_8_FD_206183 | JGI IMG/M metagenome (GOLD analysis project Ga0325414, IMG submission 206183) | Populus deltoides microbial communities from Bellville, Georgia, United States - Leaf-PdKOR-R3 | ecosystem: Host-associated > Plants > Phyllosphere > Phylloplane/Leaf | place: USA...
ATACTTTATAGCAAACATACTTTTGAAAATTACTTTAAAACATAAGTTAGTGCATTTTCAAACTGACCTTAGTACCTTTTGTTACAATGGTACAATATTGTAGCAAAAACATGAAAATCATGTGCATAGGTTGATTGCATCATAATATCAAACCTAGGTTTTGAGTCTTTGTTTTTGTGTTTTAATTGTTTTTTAAATGTGTTTTTTAAATTTCTTTTCTTGTTAAAAAATATTAAATTAATATTTTTAAATGATTTTAATGTGAGGTATAAAAAATAAACTAAAATATGAAAAAATAATCTTATTTTAACACATTTTAAATTAAAAAATATTTTTAAAAAACAGTAGATAACCGTCAATTCATGAGGCTATGACAAACGTCCTCGTAGCAGGGGATCTGAGAATGCAGAACTGTGGTCCCAAGTTGTGCGGGCGATTTCCTCCCATGGACGTTACTTTTGCTAGAGATTAATGCCTCCGAGCGATAAATACTCAACTTCTGCCTCAAGGACGATGGCCTTTACTGTTCATGAAGACCCTCTTGTATTGTCAAATACCTTTAAACCAAATATAGCCCTTGCTTAATTATTTTTTTTTTTAACGTTATCCTTTGTAATCAAGCCTCTCCAGCAAGAAATTATTTTTTGTACGTTAAAATAACTTATCAATCTAGCATGCAAAAATGGACAACAGTGTCTATCCGTTGTTTTAATTGTGCTCATCAAAGAACAACAAGTGTTCATCTCCAGTTAGGTTTTTCATGTATTTGACGAACTGTTTGATAAGTAAGGATCGCACCAAGTTACAGCCTGTAAACACAACCAGATTACTGCAACTTCATTGCCTCTCAAATCTTATTTAACACCAACAAATGTAGCAATCAGAATGATTAAAGAAAAGCAATGGAGTGTTAGTAATATAAGACTTAGTACTAACGCTCCACTTCAACATTTTCTCCCTTTCCCACAGTATCTCTCTTTTTCTCTGACAACAAGTTCACTCATTTCCAAGTCTTGTAAATTTCCTTTTCACTTTATAGGGATCTGGGGTCTCTTTTATCTCCTCAAAAAACTCAAAAACAGACATTTCTTCTACGCACATTCATTCGCTGAAGTTGCATTTTTTAGTAAGGATAAAGAGTAGAATCGTTGTCGAGTTTTGTAGTTGGACTACCTGATCTCCAAGTTGTGCGTGACCAACATCTTGAAATTCTGTGTTTTTCATGTTCTGCAAATAAAAGTTTGGTTTTTGATATCTGGGTTTTGGTTGTTTAGTTCATTTCTTTGAAAGCAAAAAATAAAGTTTGGTATTTTGGGTTTTGTTTCTTTGTTTTTTGATTGTAGAAAGAGGGAACTGCAGAGATGGCTTATACATCAGAGCATTATGGGTTTAGTAATGGTGCTTTACGGGTGGTTTTGGCGCTGGTGGCTATGTTCTTTGTTGTCTACATTGTTGGACCTGGATTGTTTTCGAAGGGGAGTTCAAATGATGCGCAAGCTTCATGCTTTTGTGATTGCAATTGCTTTGAAGTGGACTTATCATTGACATTAGGTGAGTAAAAGCTTCTTACCGACCTTTCTAAACATGGGTGTTAGTTAGTTTGCATTTTTGGATCTGTTTTGATACCATAAAAATGTGCCTTCTTTTAGTAGATTTTTTACTTCTGTATAAAAAAAATGCACTATTTTTGTTTTGAGAGTTTAGTTTCAGTTTTATGGTCTCTTGCGATGCGTTCATAAATGGCAATTGATTATCAGTAATCTGTGTATTTGATTAACATCACTTTATGTTATGATGGATAATTTCTTCAATGAGATTTATTCTGATAAAAAAGAAAAAGTCTCCAATGTAGGCTGGTACATTTGATTAGTCCTTCAAGGGATATGTCCTGCCAATTTATGCTAGGAAATAAGGAAAAAGCATAAATCTTTGGTTGATTAAGTGAGTATGGCTTGTGAGGTTGAAGGTTGAAGGTTGAAAGGGTTATATTGAAAACCCCAATTTTAGATCTAGTAAATGTCTTGAGGTTTTGTGAGTTCAGGGTAGTACCAGGAATACAAGGTCTCATTTGATGTTATCCTATCCTTCTGTGAGAAATTTATGAGGCTATCCTTTCATGCACATTTTTCATCATCTATTTTTTAGTTTTATGGTAGTGATTGCACCAAAGTATTAGCTTTTGTCAAGCTCATGCCCAAAGAACAACTTCAACTACGTTCATGGTAGATTTCCTGTCAACCCCATGAAACACGACATCAATTTGCATCATACACCAATGAAATGCTGTTAGTTAAGTGAAGAACTGTCTCCATGGCAGATAGCATGGACATTTGTATGAATCTCTGTTTTAACAAGCTGAAAAGCTGAAGGAATTCACCTTGGTTGCAAAACTTTTCTAAGTTCAAAAGTGCTCAACTGTGTTATCAAACCATTTGATGTTAATTAGAATGTTGGAATATTGGCTATCTTTTGCTTTGGGTTAAAAGGGCATTTTTTTTTTCGGTTCAGCTCGATGAATACCAAAGCAGAACACCAACTGCAATAGTATTTTTCAAGTCACATAAACATCATTAAACAATAGCACCATTTGAGTGCTGATTATATGTTGAAGGTGATGCTAGGATACCCCTTTTTTTTCTGATTGGATGCTAGAGTGCCCTTTTATTATGCATCTAAATTCATTCCTTTATGAAATGAAAATGTTCAAATACACTTTAGGGAAGCACTGGACTTCTACATAGAGAATCTGAAATCAGTGCCACTTTTTTTAAACGTTCTACGTGCTAGAAATCAGGTACACTGGCGGATTTTCGTTAGGGATCATTTTGATCTTGATTGTCTGTTTCTCTGTATTCTGAAGTTACTTCGAAAACCTTTAGCTGCTTTCCTTCCTGTTAAAAACATTGATGTTTCCAATAACTTCGTTTTAACATCTCTTGTTCTGCAGAATTTATCAACAACTCATATCCAGGTCAGTCGTACTTTCTTGCTTTCTTTGCTGTTTAAACTGTGGTTTCCTTTCCTTTCCTTGGAGATTGAATGAAATGGCCCCCACATTTAACCCTTTATACACGTGATTTTTGTTACTCAAATCATGTTATTCAACATCCTCATGTTGAAACTTTGAAATCGGACAAAAAATTTGCTTCCTCTTTTCTATGTCGAGTTTTGAACTAACAAAATTCTAATTGAAGGGAAAGTTCAGTAAATGAGATTTTCATACTGGAACATTTGCTCACTTCACCAGATGAACGCCTTTCTCCATATCTTAATTGCATATACAATTAATGGAAGATTTATACTCTACTAAAGATGATTTACACGTATTCTTTGTCAAGCTAGTTTTACCAAGTTATCAGAAGTCTTCTATATTGTATTTGCAGAATGTGGCAAGCACGATCCAGAAATAAGTGAAGAAATGAAGAAGGGTGTAGCTGATTTAATATCAGAGGAGATTGATTTACAAAAAAGAGTAGCTAATGAAACATTGGAGCAGACAAGGAATTTGGTAACAACTGCTAGGAGAATTTCTTTACAATATCAAACCGAAGCACAAAAATGCAGTGCGCACACAGAAACTTGCGAAGCAGGAAGGGAGAGAGCCGAAGCTGGACTGGTGGAGGAGCGTAAACTTACAGCATTGTGGGAGCAACGAGCTCTAGAACTGGGGTGGGGAGAAAATATAACTTATGCAGACAATAACACTATTCATAGCCTAAAAAAGACAAATCCGATCGGAGAGGTGCGCCATTAAGATCAGCCAAGAAAATAATTTTGACACATAAGTTGACTCAAATATACCGCCTCCCATCAAATCAAAAAAGAAAAAAAAAGAAAATCATTAGGTTTTAGAATGTGGAGTAGCTTGTTTAACCCTTTTTACAGGGGTCTCTTGTGTATATAAATATTCTTTTTGCACTTTTTAGCTACTCTTTTCAATATGAAGGAGTCATCATTAGGATGCCTTGTATGCAAAGGAAATTAGAACACTGGAATGATTATACGTAAATGATTCTTCATTTCACCACTCTGATACAAGCATTTCTTTGTAATTTTATGTACTGCAAAACAAAATGATTTTTCTTTGAGCTGTTGTAAGAGAATGAGGGACGTCCAGCATGGAGATAGATTGGTTTTCGTTTTGAAGCTTTGACATAATCCCTTCATAGACCCTGATTGTATGCGTCCCATGAAAATACCTTCTTCCAATTTTTACATCTTTCAGAGAAATTTCTACAGGTTTATCTTCCTGCAGCCCATTTTATCGCCACATATTGTGAATCATTGCTTGCAGTACCTGAACCTGCCGTACTTCACTTTATCCTGCCAAAAAATAAAAACAATGCTACTTTTCTTTGCGAGAGGAGCAGTGAAGCAAAATCATTAGAATCTGACGATTCAGACAGCACAACATTGCACCTAGAGTTCAATACAATTGCTCCAACCAGCTGTATTAAATTACAAATCTCACTTGAATTTTACTTATCACAGTTGCTGTATTATAAAATTTTGAGTGGCCGTGTATAGTTCCAAATTGCTTTGTTTGCTGATACAGTTACAAATGATTTGTTACAAAAATGCCGGGAAGGAAAACCACCCATCAGAAAGTGGGAACAGGGTAAGAAAGGGAACTCCTGCCTCTCAATGTTTCTTTCTGAAAAAAAATGGAAATGGTGGGACAATTTATTTTTTCTCGAGGACCCATTTATCTGAACAATTGTCAAATCTGGTGCTGAATGCTGTGCACACATGCGAAGTTAACCATTAAGTCTTTGGGTTAAGAACATAAACCCACTTGGAGAAATTATTAAGCTACTCTGTTAATTCAAGTATATACTGTCCAAGACTGCGAATCCAGCTGCAACTCCTCCTTCATTTGATGAAGATACCTTTGTCCGCATCAAGTATCCACACTGCTCATTTATGATAACTTTCTCCTTGTTCCTGCACATACCAAAAAATTAAAGCATAAATGTGAAAGAAACGATGTTTGGTGGTGTATTGGTCAATTCAAATTCTCTTCCTCTTTTTTTTTTTTTAAAAAAATATACAAATATTTTAATAGAAAAAAACCATATAGTGACATATTTTGATGCACGGGTTACATACCTCAAGTAAGCACCATATACTCCAAGTTCTGATATGGCATGATCTTTGTGGCAAATGCCCTCACGCACCAAAAATGTGGGCGAAACCATAGGAAAAATTCTTTGCATTAGGATGTAAGCAGCATCCTCTTCGCTTCCTTCTTTCTGCAATCTTAGAAGGTTTGTCCTCACATCATCACCGTAGATATTGTTTCCTGAAAGAAAATGATCTCATTGTCTGTAAAACACCAAACCCAACAGCAACAAGAAGAATATCAAAGTGAATTCAGAAATAAGAGACCTCCGCCTTCTCTTTGGGGCTTCATCACAAAGAGATCAGGCCTCTCAATGGCTTTTTTGATGATATCTGAATCATCTAGACTCCATAATCCAGCAAAGCATTTCCTCAATTTGGCAATGTCCTCTTTGTTCTCTAGAAATCTACAAAAATACAAAATCAATGTTTAAGGGATCACCAATTGAGAGCAGTGAATGCTGCTTCTCTTCTAAAATTAAAGGGACCAATGAGCTACTCATAGTCTCCAACCAGAATCCATCTACCCAGAAACATTTGCAAGGGTAGAGTATACCTTTCAAATTCTAACCAATTGGCACTTGAAAATGTGTTATAATGCTTCTTGAGGCAAACCTAGATGGCTAGATCAACAGGCCTCCAAGCAAAGGCATATGCCACTAATATATACAGATTTGGCAGTTGTTGTGGTCAAAAAAGAAGAAAATCATTCACCTTATGAGCCATAAGGTTAGATTCCAACTTCACTTAACAAATAACATGCGTTAGACAATTACAAATTCTTTTTTTCAGCCTCTGGTAAATATCCTTAGAGGACATTTGCCAAAAAAAGAAATTACATAAACCAACAATGATTTGGACAAAGGCGGAAGAGTTCATCTTGCAAAAATTTACTACCTTTCAAGCATATTGGGTTTTGCAAGTTCTTGTTGAATCTTTTTGGTTCCAGCTAAATGATAAGATATGGATGGGCACTTGACAGCTGATGACTGCTCCATAAGTGCCCTAGCTCTCCATTCCTAGAAAACAATGAGCATCAAACACCCGTATAATATCTATCATATTCCAGGTAACAACATTCTTTATTCATAAAAGTAACATTTAAATGTAAAAATCAGCATCTTTGGAACATACTTGAATCAAGATAGCAAGCAGCAGCAGCAGAATAAAAAAAAATGAATAAATTCTTACAGCTTCTGAAGGATAATCAGTAGGTGCATAACCAGCTCTAAAATACACAACTGAAATTTCTTTTCCACCTCTGCAAATGCATGTTTAGCATATTAAAGTTAGAAATACTAACATAGAAAACTTCTAGAAAGGTGATATTAGATTTCCATGGCATGAAGGAAGTTACATACAGAAGAAGAGTTCCATCTGGTAGAATTTCCCCATCCTTGTCTATTTCTGCCAATGTTTTCCGAATAGTTGTGACATTATGTGTGTTATAAAGCTAAGGAACAAATCACTTTTGAACTCCATGGAAAGCTTTTTGGCTAAATTTTAATTATCTGGAAAGTGATTTCTGAAATGTTGTGCTTCACCAATAAATAAATTTTGGAATTGATGAACATTTCATCACTTTTCAAACTTTTGATATTCATTAAAAAAAAACTTGTCTGTATTTATTCTATCCATAACTATATCTCTATTTTCTTTGTGATAAGAAAACATATTTCAGAAACAATACGGGCACTCCACACATGAGAGACAATATTGCAAGTGAAAAGGATATCTTTCCTTCAATGTTGTACAAAGCCAATGTTGATCATACATATTGTGTTCTTCAGGCTGAACAACCACCAGAACCAAAGCCCTGTGCAACATAATGACAAATTACTAACCAAGACAGTCTAGAAACAGAAAGAAACGAAGAGCCATTAATTCAGATCCAACCTAGGGTTATTATACTCAGTCCAAGCTTTAGCCAACGCCTCTGCAAACTTATCAACAGAAGTGTTTCCAGGTATTCTACTGGAATCTAATCCAATATGTTCTCCATAGTACTTAAGCAAGCTCCTGCAATAATAAACAGAAAGGTTACGTTTCTTGGTTGCTTGCCTTTTGTGAACTTATGAATGGTTGCAATCCAAAGTTCTGTGCGTCACAGCACACCTTAATGTTAGAAGACTTCAGCATACAGATGTGATAGGCTGGAAAACAATAATGATGTTCAATATCACTTAATGAAGGTGAGTGGGTTGACAGTGTGGGGAAACTGACTGAAATGTCCCAGGCAAAATATATGGAACAAAATTCAAAGCTATGTCAAATGGATGCTACAAAACCTGTGACTATTAGGCTATTCTAAACCCTATACCCTGCCTCTGGTTTACATGAGCTATATTTGATTTCACAACTGAAAACTCTGCCGAGCTGCTTCCTCTGTAAACTCTGCAACACCAAACTCAATGAAACATGGAAATTTACCCATAACAAGCCTAATCTACTTCACTGCATACTTTTAGATGTTATCTGCCAAACCATGACCAAATTCATAACTAGACATTAAATCCAGTATCACTATGATAAGAAAAAAAAATTAAAACACAAAAGTATCTATAATGTCCTTAAACTCAATTCCAAGCCAAAACTCAAGTAAAGGCTACTACAGCTAAGAATAAAGTACAAAAATTCAGAGATAATATAAGTTCCTTAACCTGTGAAGGTCACTGACAAGACAACTGAGGCCAGGAAATGAAGATGAAATTGTATTTAGCTCTATTTGGAGGAGTAATTTAGTTTGTTCATCAAGCATATAATCTGATCGATGTAAACCCAAGCGTATCTCCTGCATAAGTGTTCAAAAGAAATCAGCATCTACTAACCATATGAAAATCAGTTGTTTCCCTAAATCCAATTTAAACAAACCAAAGCTAACAAACATGATACATATAAATGCCTAACTGAAATAAACTTACTTCACTCTTGTTAATTTCTAGCATCTTGGAATGAATATCTATAAGTCTCGATGTAAAGGCATCCACTTTCTTCGTTCTGCGGTTTCAGAAAAAAAATATCAGTTCACATGGATTACCAATATATTGAGTAAATTTCAAACAAAGACAAAAATGACATCCTGAATTAAAAGAGATGAAGCTGAGCAATGCACGGGAACCACAACAAATAGTAACAAAATATTCTGAAAATGATTTAGAAAGTTCAGCAAAACAAAATGTGGTAAGACGAACATGTTGCAGACCAAAACTCCAAAGGTTCCAGCTATAAGTTGGCAAAAGGGGCCAATAACCGTATTTGATATTTTGATTGACGTACTGAAGAGACATCTATCAGGCCATGATCTTAGAAATGATAGCCTAGTGGAATTATTGCTACTTGCTTTGGAAACAAAAGAAAGCGAATTATTTAGGTATGCGTAACTCAAAGTACCTGGATAAAGCATCCTGTAGAAATTTCCCATCCAAACTCACACGATCAATGAGCTCATTGAAGATAGGTGCTACTTCACATGCTAGCTTCCAATGACTTTCTGGGAATGTCATAGGCAACAGGGAAAATGGCGCATGTACCATGCCCACTCCAGGTACTTTTCCTGATCTCTACAAATCCAATAATACCATTATTCCTATCTTACCTTACACATGCCACTACGCTATTAGCTTGATGCCAACACTAAACAAAACTTGGGTGAACCAAAAGTAAACTTTTGGCTTTCACTATTATCATGAACACTAATGGAGAGAACATACCAGACGATTATCCAAATGATTATCAACTAATCAAGCAATCGCTACCAATATATATTTAGGACACTCTCACTTCATGGTGAATCAAAACAATAATCCAAAGATCTCAATCATTCATATCCATGACTCTGAATTATGTTAAATTTCATTGACAGAAAGACATATATCCACAGACCTGAACGCTTCTATCACCAACAACAAGGCCATGAAGAGAACTCCAAACAAGAGCATCATAGACCATCTTTTGAACCAACTCTTCATCAATACCATGAATATCAATCGTGGGTTTTTGAGCAATTCCCTCTTGAGTCTCCATTTCCCTTGCTTTGTCAAAACACTTCAAAGGTACAATCTTTGAGCCTAAACAGGTGGTGTTATGTGAACAATAATAAAAAGATCCAAACTTTTTTGTGGGTTTTCGGAGATTATTCAAGCTGATATTATTGGTGTGACTAAAAGTAGAATCTGATATTGTTCCTGGGTTTGCTTTTGCGGTGCAGGGGAAAAGAGAGGAATGAGTGATGTTAAGAGTAGTGGTGGAAAGAGACGGTGAAAGAGGGGATGAATAAGAGATACCCATGTTGGCTTTCTTTTTTGGCAAAGAGAAAGAAGAATTGGATTAGGACACTTGTTTTATTACATTTTGATTACTTTAATGAATTCTTGATGTTTATGTCATGGAATTAGTCTCCTATTTCATACCTCTACTCTTGACATTTTGTTAATGTGATCCCTCTACTCTCTTTTGTTTTATCTCATCCCTCTACTATAAACTTTTTCTTAACATCACCCTTCCAATAAGATTTTGTCCAAAATTTCAGTGACAAGTATATTAGATTTTGTTAAAAAAAAAAAGTAGAGGGATCATATTAGGAAAATATTGAGAGTATAATTATGAAATAAACAACTAATCTCTCATGATATAGGAGTGTTTAAGAGTGATGTGCCTGCTTTTAAAATGCTTTTTTATTTTAAAATATATTAAATTAATATTTTTTTATTTTTAAAATTTATTTTAAGATAAAAAAATCTAATTAAAAATATATCTAAAAAAAAATTAAATTTTAGTAAATCTTGTGCTATATTCTCAAAGGCATAAACATCCAAAAATGCAATAAGACAAGAGTGAAGGGGTAATGTTAAAAAATATATATATCAAGAGTAGAAAGACAATAATTTATTAGTTAGGTGGTGGATTGGAAGGAACGTAGTACTTGTAAGAGTTTATGCTATGTATATTACTTTTATTTTATTCCCAGAAATGTACTTATTGGTTGTATCTGGCAAGGTTTTGGTTCTTGATTCAACCCTAAGGACCCCCCCTCAAAGGAAAAAACATCATCGCTGATGCCCCCCCCCCTCCATTTGTTTTTATAGTTTTTCTTTCTTTGATTTTATATTTAGGATATTTTTTGCCAGACTTTTCAAATCAAGATTAAATTTTGATCGATCTAATTAAAAAATAAAAAATAGAGGGAATTAGTGTTTTACTGTGCCCTCTAAAAGCTTTTATTGTGGTTTCTCACGATAAAAAGTTTTTTTTTCTTAATTATTTTTCATTTTGATTCTTTAATTTGTTTCTCTTTTAATTTACACGGTTTGTGTTTTTTTCGGTCACTCGACCTCGTTTCTTGTTTTCTTAATTTATATCAACTTTCTTTGGATTTTGAGTATATAGTTTGTGGTCCTGACCATGTTGAGGAAATATTGATTTTACTGGTTGAACAACATCTTCTTCCGGGTCAATTGAAGGCAGTTTTTCAGTTGATGTGCTCCTTTTCATTTTCGTCCTCGTGTCTATCTCTTCTACCCTCTCATATGTGCACAACATTTTTCTTGATCTTGGCTGGTTTTGCTCGATCCAGGCACAAGTGCATAAGGCAATGGTGCTTCCTCTTGTGGCATGGAGCTCCTTGCCATCTTGCTCATGATCACTGCTAGAGTAGCAAGATGAGGCAAAAGTGTCCGAGTTCTTCAAACTAAAATTGGCTTGTTTTACATCTTCACAAACTGGTGCCACCCATTGACCACTTTCATGCATGGATAGCCCTAGCCATAGCTCCATTCTGTGGTTTGGCTAAGTTTTGAGCCATAGGATGGCCTAATTTCACAGTCTTGAAGGCATGTTCTGAGACAATATTCGCGACAAAGTTGTAGAGCCTGTTGCA
>Ga0325414_1008328_pt1 | contig 10995 bp, 17 predicted proteins | sample PopdelMetagenome_8_FD_206183 | JGI IMG/M metagenome (GOLD analysis project Ga0325414, IMG submission 206183) | Populus deltoides microbial communities from Bellville, Georgia, United States - Leaf-PdKOR-R3 | ecosystem: Host-associated > Plants > Phyllosphere > Phylloplane/Leaf | place: USA...
TTAGTGCTAAACAAAGCTAAAACCACCCCCTGAATAACATATAATTAAATGTCTTCATCCTTGATAGATGTTTGGTATATAATGAAATGGGTTGGTCTGCAAAGAAAGTATGGGTCACAACACAACTACAGTAAAGCATAATCAACAGTATCATTTGTATAAGTAAGTGATTTATTTCAATTGCAATCATTATCTCAGAATTTGGTGTATAGAAATATAATTGTTAAGATTACTTATGCCTTTCGTATCGTATGTGATCTTAGCATGTACAACACCTTCACATTATTCCAATACATGTATTACCTATTTCCCTGTTAAGAAAAACTATGTTTGGTAACAAGTAATTGCTTTTTTATTTGAAAAGAACCAAATTGGTGTTTTTATAAGATTTTGATGTCCTTGTACCCCATATCAATATCATAAAAAAGCATTAAAAAACATCAATATGATGTTTAATTCAAATGGATTTTCAAAAGTATAATACCAAACCATGCCATAGAATTGTGCTCTATAGTAACTGTTAGAGATCTAAGTATGATGACGCGTCAACAAATGCACACTACCTAGAATTCAGTAGGCAAAATAGAACGATTCATGCAAGCTATAGGTTCTTGACTTGGCATGAACATGGGGCTTGGATAATGGACTATTTAGGCTGGTACGAAACATGACATAATTGGCAGTAGGGGATAGTTAGACAAATAGATTGTGGGTTACAATTATAACAGTGTAATTGACTGTTAAGACGATTACGATCATGAATTCATGAGGGAAATAAGTGTCCAGATCATGAGGGCATGATTGCTAAACATGTAGGCATGACTGAGATTGTTCCTTAAAATACTAAGATCATGAGATCATGGGTAAAACCCAACCACGAAGTTTATGGGAACATAGGGGAAAAAAATGTTCACTACTCCCTAAATAATAGAGATGGTAGTTGTATACTTTGTAACCTTTCATACTTATGTATAAATAGGTTTAAAAGGCCTTGACTGTGTGGCATATATTGTGTGTTTCCTTTGTTGAGATAATAATAAAGGTTAGGGGTTTTCCTGTATATGTTGTGCACTATTTTATCTATTGCTTGTGTTAATTCCGTTTACTTACAACAAGTTAAAGCATGGGAACCTCTTTAAGTGAGTAAAATACATAGCTATAGGTAAACACAATGAAAAGGTGAAGAAAGGCTTAGTTTAGTGGCACTAGACTACCATATAGAAGCTAGAATTTTGAGTGAAAATTTTGTCCCTGTGACAATTGGTATCATAGTGTGTTTTTTTTTTTTGAAATTATATAAGCTTAATTGGTTATGCTAACGAGCATAAAAGCAATTCGAGAAAGACTTTCTCGGATTGAAGGTTTGATTGGATCAATTGAAAAGGGTGAAGATCATTCTATTCTTGACAAGCTAAGGGAAACCAATGAAAGTGCTGAAAGGGTTGAAAGTTTGTACATCATTTTAACATTATAAATGAGCTATAGATTGGATGTCGTTGAGGAATCAATTGACATTTTATAGAGGGCAGTAACAAACACTCATGATGGGGTAAGTCATTCTAAGTCTAAACTGCCTAAACCAAAACCTTCTGTAGGGATAGAAGTTCTAAAGAATTTGGAATTTTTCCATAGGATATGGAACAATACTTTAACATAGATAAAATTAGGGTAACCGACCAAGTTGATATCATCGCGATGTATCTCATGGGTGATGCCAAGCTGAGGTGGAGGACGGGGACAAAAAAGGACTTAAATGTTGGATGTCCTAGGATTGAGACATGAGATCATCTTAAACAAGAACTGAAAGAGCAATTTTTACCAAACAATACATCATAGATTGCGAGAGAGGAAGCTTAGGCATGAGAAGTTAGTTTAAAAGTATGTTAAAAGCTTCAGTTCCTTGATTATCGACATTGAGAATATGTTTAAAGAAGACAAGCTCTTCAACTTCATGATGGGTCTCCAGCCTTGAGCAAAAGATGAACTAAAAAGACAAAAGGTACAAGATTTGTCTTCTATTATTACAACTACTGATAACTTGATTGAAATCAAGGCTGTAACTAAAGAGGGCTATGTGTTAAACTTTTCTAAATTAAGAATTAGGGATAAGAAGGAAAACAATAAGAAGAAGTTTGGTAGAGGTGCTGCATCAAATTTTTCCTTGAATAAGGGTAATGTTAAGCCATCAAATGGACAAGGTAAAGATGATAGACCAAACTTAGCCTGTTTTATTTGTAATGGGTCACACTTTGCTAGGGAATGTTAAAAGAGGGAGAAGCTCAACGCCATTCTAGTTAAAAAGATAGTAAAGATAAAGAAGTGGTCATAAATGTAAATCCAATGTGTGTATTAAACTATTTAGTGGCTGAGTTGGGTGATTCAAATGAAGAATTCAAACTTGTTGAGAATGATTTGACACGAATTAATGTATTATGACAAGAGAAGTTGGGTGCTTTATGCTTTGATATATATGAAATTCAAAGTAAACAACATGAATGTCAATGTTATGCTGGATTCAAGTGCAACACATACTTTTGTGTCTAATAGATTAATGGGAGAGTTGGGTTTACAACTGAGTAGTAGTCACATCACTATAAAGACAATGAATGTCAATACGTAAAAGATAATAAGCATAGTTTATAGTATGTCAATTGTCCTGGATCTTTGGAAAGAAAAACAAGATTTTTTAGTTATAAATCTAAACAATTTTGATGTAATTACTAACATGGATTTCTTGATAAAGGCCAAGATGAGTCTTATGCCATATCTTGATGGTTTTATGATTACTGATGAAAATTATCCATGTTTTGTTTAGTGTTATAAAGCTTTGATGGAAAGTGGCAGCAAAGAGAATAAGAGCTAAGTCTCAACTATCATAATTGAAAAATCTTTATAAAAAAAGGAGAAGTGTTTTTTACGGCAATGGTTGATGAGAAATTGGACATGTATAATGAGGTATCGAATGCTAGTACACATGTTCTAGAACAATAAATTGATGTAATATCTCTTGAGTTATTAAAAAAGCTCATACTTAAAAGAGCTATTAACTATCGAATTGTGTTGATGCCAAAATTAAAGCCACCATCTTAACCCCCTTACCAAATGTCACCTATGAAATTTACAAAATTAAGGAAGCAATTGGGATAGTTGATTGATGCTGGGTTTGTCCGTCCTTTCAAAGATTCTTATGGTGCTCTGATTTTGTTCCAAAAAAAATAGATGAGAGTCTTGTATGTGTGTGGACTATAAGACACTTAACTATAGGGTATTATGCATATTGGCAAGTCTAAATTGTTGAAGAAGACGAGCACAAGATTACATATGTAACGAGGTATAATGCATACAAATTCTTAGTTATGCCATCTGGTTTAACAAATGCCCCAATAACTTTTTATAATCTTATGAATGATGTATTATATGATTATTTGGATAATTTTATTGTAGTCGACTTAGATGATATTGTAATCTATAGTAGGGGAATGAATGATCATGTAATTCATCTTTTAAAAGTTCATGGTAGATTTAGGGACATAATTTTTATGTAAAAAGAGAGAAATATAAGTTTGTGAAATATGAAATTATGCTCTTAAGACATTTAGTTAGGAAATGTCAAGTAAGAATGAAACATAAGAAAGTTCAAGACATTGTTAAGTGGTCAACACCAAAGACAGTTCTAGAGTTGTGTTTATTTTTTAGACTTGCAAACTATTATAAAAGGTTTATTGAGGACTGTTGACTAGTATTTATAGGCAAAATGTTGCTATATTTTCAAACTAGTCCCTCAACTTTTCTTTTTCTTTCCTTTCCTTTCTTTTTTATAAATTTTGATTTTTCTTATTTTTTGTATTTTTGAAAGCGAGCAATATCAACGTCGACTCAACAAGAAAAATCAGTGATTGTAAAATTAACGCGTTAAAAGTTGAACGCGTTCAAAATACCTTTGAAAATTTAAATTCTTTTGAGATGGCGTTGCAAATGCTAAAAACGATGCAAATATATCAAAAATACATTTTTTGAGGTTTTCTTTGTTTTTTTGCTATTTTTTGGTTTTTTCTGAAAATTTATCAAAAACATGGGTCAAAAATTGGGTAGCAACAAGGACTATAGCAAGAAGACAACCCCTCTTTTAGACCTGTTGAAAAAAAAAATAGAAATAGGAATTGTCAGTTGAGTGCCAACGAGTTTTTGAGAAGTTAAAGACAGTAGTGTCTTTTGCTGTAATTTTGGGACTGCCTGATTTTGAAAGGCCATTGGAAGTGCATAGTAATGCTTTGGATAGGGTTATTAGAGGAGTACTGGTGCAAGAAAGACACCCAGTTGCATTCGAGAGTCAAAAACTAAATGAAACTGAACAAAGTTATTTAACACATGAGAAAGAGATGAAAAGAATGATGTATTACCTCGGTACGTAGAGAGTATACTCGTCAAGGCCAATGTTTATTGTGAAGATTGATAGTATGGCTAATACTTTCTCTAAAACTTAAAAGAAATTGTCGCAGCAACAAGCTCAATGACAAGAGTTCTTGGTCGAATATGATTTTGTGTGGGAACACAAGCCCAGGGTACATAATCACGTTGCAAATGCTCTTAGCAGGCATAAGGTGCTTGCTACTATTTTTGCTCTTGTGCAGGTGGAGTAAGACATGTTAGAATGAATTCGCCAAGCTGTTGAGGATGGTGTAACTTTGACCTTGTTAGAGAAGGGAAAGTCTGAAGATATTAACTGGAAAATGATCTCCTCTATGCAAACTAAGGTTGAATTTTTATGCCAAGTGGGAAACTGTGGAAGTACTTGATGTCGGAGACGCAAGACTTGTAATGTGTTGGACATCTAGGAAGGGAAAAAATACAGGCTATTTTGTCCCAAACATACTATTAGCCAAAAATGGAAGAGGAAATTGAGCTTTATAAAAGGACTTGTTTGGTATGTGAGCAAGACAAGGTATACGACAAAAAGAAGCCTTAAGTGTCAGTTTTGATGGATTTCATTGTGGGATTTCTAAAAGTTGATGGCATAAACACCGTCATGGTTATCGTAGACAAATCCACCAAGTATGTAATGTTTGTGGCTGCCCCGACAGTGTGTACAACTAAGGTTGTTGCTGGGTTGTTCTATCAAAATATGGTGAAATGTTTTGGAGTGTCTTATGATATTGTTAGTGACTGCGATATGTAATTTACAAACAGGTTCTAGACAACATTATTCAACATGATAAGGATAAGATTTAAGTTTTCTACTGCCAATCATTCGTAAATTGATGGGCATATAAAAAGGATAAATGCTTTGCTTAAAGAATATCTAAGACACTGTGTGACAATAATGAAGCAAAACTAGTTGGAATTGTTGGACAGTACACAATTTTGCTCCAATCTCCAAAACTTCTCGACAACAAAAGCAAGTCTATTTAAGTTGGTTTTGGGGATGCAACCTTAAACTCCTATAGAGATTGCTATGAGAAAATTTGGTGGGAAAAGTCCAGCTTCGTATAGGGATGCTATGGAAAGACAAGAATTGTTTGAGCAAACCCGAGATAGCTTGTGTAAGGAAAGAAAAACAATGTTGAATTATACTGACTAGAAATGAAGACTATTGGAATTAGTTTACCTCTATTATGACGAGGACATCATCCTCTTCTGGTGGGGGTGGTTTGTTAGAGATCTAGGTACGCTAATGAATGCACACTACCTAAAATTTAGTGGCAAAGGGCAGTGTCAGCTCTCCCGAACAAAAACAGCGAATTCGATAAGCAGCATGCAATAGTTCATGCGAGCCATGAATTTTTGGCTTGACATGAACGTGGGGCTTGGGTAATGGGCCATCTAGGCTGGCACAAAACACAACATAACTGGTAGCAGGGGCTGACAATTAGACAAACAGGATGCGGGTTATAGTTACAGTAGTGTAGTAAGTTGTTACGGCGATTACGATCATGGTTTCATGAGATAAATAGGTGTCCAGATTATCTGGTCATGTCTGTTGAACATGGGGGTGTAACTAAAATATTTCATTAAGACACTAAGATCATGAGATCATAGGTCAAAATCATCCATTAAGTTCATGGGAACATGAAGGAAAAAATGTCTCACTATTTTCTAAAAAGTAGGGATGATAGTTGTATCTTTTAAACCTCTTATATTTGTTTATAAATAGGTTTGGAAAGCCTTGACCCTATAACATGTAAGTTTTGTGCATAACACATTTTTTTATTTCTTTTATTGAGATAATAATAAAGGTTGAAAAGTTTATATCTTGTGTACTATTCTATTTGTTACTTGTGTTAATTCCACTTAATTATAACAAGTTAAAGTGTAAGAACTTTCCCGTGAACGAAACATATAATTGTAGATAAACTCAAGTGAAAAAAATGAGAAAAGACTTGGTGTAATAAGACTAGAGTGCCGCGTGGATACTGGAACTTTCAGCGAAAAATTTGTCATATGTGACAGTAGCTTTACAACTTGTATCGGCAAAAAAACCATCATAAATGCTCATTGATGTCGCTAGAGCGGTGAGGAAGGACGTTTGGTATCCTTGACTGAATGGGGTTGGTTATCTTACGAACCGGTTTCCTCATGATGGGCCCCTTCATACCCGAGCTTCAAGTGATATTACGTAATGCTGCAAATTATTTGCAGCCATAATTTGGAGTTGCCATACTGCCGCAGTTGGTGGAAGCTCAATTACCTCTCCATAATGAGCAGAATCATGCATGACCAAGATAATCTACTGCATTATTTTCATTAAAGAGGTGGGGAAAATTGCTAAAGCATGTTCGATTTAATCTGTTCTCTCAATCTCTGAGATTGTAAATCAATACATGCAACGTCACCATGTTCTGGTCACCACAAACCTATCTAAAAACTTGAAAGTTGAGACTCCTTGCAGCAGCATTTGTACATCAAAAACCATGAAGGAAACTCTTGCTTAGCCAATAAATGCGTCAAACACAAATGCAATCCTGGCTGAAGGGACGGCGGACATTTAACAAAATAACGTTATGGGAATTGGGAAAATATTTACAGCATATTATCTAGGCCTAGATCAAATGACTACTAAGAGAAGAAATGCCTGACTAGACACCCACGAATGCCCGACACTGAGATTCCCAGTGCTCCTTCACCTGCCGAATCCTCTCTATCCTTTCTGTTTGAAGTCTCTGCTCCCAATACTCATGGCAACTGTTCCAACACGCCAATGAAAGCAATAAATCAGTTGTAGGCATATAAAGTAGAAAACAAAGGAAGAATGTCAGTCCCTCCCTTTTTCTTCCCTTCCCTTCCCGTTTCGCTGAAGTCCTCTCCCAGCCCCTCTTCATCCTCCTCCGGGTGGGGAAGTACATGAAATTACTAGAATCTTGAATAAATTATAAACAAACTGATTTGTCATGAAGAGAGAAGGATACCTTCTGCTTAATAAAATATTAAGCTCTTCCAAGTGTAGGGAACCTTCATAAACACCAGTCTACAATAGCAAGAAGATGGTTAGAAAATCAGGAGTAACCAAAAAAAGGAAAAAGGAAAAAAAGAGAGAGACCGCTAATAAAAGGAAATGGAAGTGGCAAACTACTATTGTAATTGACTGCAACATGCATCTTAAACTTCATGGTTTTCATTGAATCTTCCACCATTACTCGCAATTCGACTTATTTTCCAATATTCTATGATAGATGCCACCTTGCTACATAGTGCCAACATGATGCCATCTAACTTCTATTACTTGTAAATTAAGGACCAGACCAGAATCTACAATAAGCTTGACAATGAAATGGGAGGCAAAACAAATCTACAATAAGCTTGACAATGAAATGGGAGGCAAAACAATCCTGCTCGTCAAGATATTGTGCGTCATGACAACTCAAAAAACTGGGGAAGGAAATAGCTCAACCAGAATGGATAGCCTGGGTTTCCATCTACATCACAATGCCAGTGACAAAAACAAGGACCGAAGTGTGAATTCAGATGACCAATAGGCGATGGATTGTAGAAATGTTGGGCCAACCTTCAAGAACCTGTCTACTAGCATCAATTTTCATTTTCTGAGTCTAATTTCCTAATTTCAAAAGGATCATTTAAAATCTTCTGAAAGCAAAATTTAGAAATGGTTAACGGAAATGATGCTTCACAGGAAATAATAAAGAGTGAAGATAATAATTGACTAACCTTCCGGCAAAGAGGGCATTTTTCTTTACGCTCTGCTGCCTTCAGTCCGTCAACAATGGTCACTGAAGCAGCAGAGCAAGCACACATATGGCAGAAGATATGGCCACATGTTAGTGAAACTGGATCAAATACTGTATCCTGCCATCAATAGAGATATCAAACAATCTAAATCAGATACCGGTGATAAAGTTACGATGATAATAAAGTCAATGTGCATGCTGCAGATTCACTGTAAAAGGCTGGGTTCAAAAAGGCCATATCTCCAAATTCACCACAGATTCACTGTCAGGTCAGAAGTAAGATTAGTCTACGATATAACTTGTTATGAATGATACACAGAACTAGAAAAGGAGATGCTGCAGTTAGTATATCAATCCATAAGGTATCTCATGAAAAAATGATTTATCAAAAACAGTCAACAAATTATACTAGCTTTGCTGCAAGTCATTGTATATTAGAATTTTAGGCCTTCGAATCCAGTAATTGGATTTTCTGTCATTCGCTTCATCAAAGATTTGGGAGAGACATCAAATTTTAAGCAACTAATTACTGGATATCATGTAGAACATGCTATATAGCAAAATGAAATCTAGGAACTTACCAAGCATATAGAACATGTCAAATCAATATCAATCTTGATGGAGTCAAAAAGCTTATAAGAGAGTGATGGTTTGTCATCATCAAAATTTAGTGAGCACCCCTCGAATAAGGCAGGGACCTTGTTTGACTTGATCTTTGCCTCCCTTAGATTGATGTGAAAAGCCATAAGCTCACAAAGCCATGGGGAATGGAGGATCTCGATGTGCATACTTTGAGCTTTTGACTTGAAAGCCTGTCCTTGCTTGGAGTAATGGATCTGTAACCATAGACAGCAGATTTTTCGAAACTCGATAACCCGAAATAGAAACTATTTCACATCACACACTATCAGAATTAAGTACTGGTATCCCAATCATCTTATTTTGAGATAAAGATACCTTGTCGTATTTCTTTAGTATTTTTCGAACTGCAACAGCATTGATCAGTGCATAGGTAACCAGATCCTTGCCTTCTTGAATAAAGGCAACATGTTTTTTTTGCAACTTGCCTTTGAACCACAAGAAGTATTTTCGAAAGCCAGAAGCCAGGTGAAGCTCAAGCAATTTCTGGGCTCGTTCATTGAAGCAACCAACTACCGCTGACATTTCCTTGAGAAGGGAAGGGAAAAAGGTACCATCGCACACTACAAGTGAATTTAAGTTAGAGAGGGAATAACAGATAGCAAGAACCAACCTATCAAAAGAAAAAAAGAAAAAGAAAATCAATAAAACAAATAACATAGGATTCCACTTCATGAAGAAGTATGAAATAATTTTCTTTTTGTCTTGCATCTAACTGCAATGACTATAACAGATCAGAATTCTTGTGTTAGACATCACATGTTGTGATTTAAAGATTGATCATCAGATATTTGAGAAACGAGTTTTTACCATGTAAAAAGCTTCAAGACTCACTCACTTTCTTGTGCACAAAACATTCAAGAACTCATAGAAGGCAAAGATGACAATCTAACGAGGAGTTGGAAAGTAAACAGTGTTATTAATCTGCTTCCATTGGGGAAAAAAAAAAAAAAAGCAGGTTGATTTAGTTTCTAACATCACCATCTCAGTCCTAACTCCTAATCTTTAGCAGAATCAGCAACTGAGAAGTGATTTTCTCCACCCTACCGTTAAGTAACCATACATGAAAACTCATTGGAGGTTTCTCCAACTTTTGAAGAAGAAGAAAAAAAAAAAAAAACCAATGAGAACAGCACTCTGATAAGAATATTACGAAACAAATACTGGAAAACCTCACATTCTTCTGTAAATTCAGACAAATCAACCCGCTATAAGATACCATCATACAATAAAAAGGGAAAGCACAAGAACCAAGAGCCATGAAACTAATTACATCCCTTTAAAGTAACCACTAGAACAGATAAAAAAACTAAAACTAAAATCACGTCCAATAGAATTGAGCACCAGAACAATCGTGAGGACAGGATTGGCCATCATGCTCCTGGTGCGATTCAAAGTCTTCCCTACACTTCTTCAATATCTTTTTGAGCTTTTTGAAATCAACCGCAGGTAGTTGATTCTCCTTGCCTTGCATGTACTCCTGATATTTCTTGCAGAACTTCATGTTTTTTCTTTGTCATGAACAGTCCAAAGTCAGCCTGTCGTTTTGATCTTTCTAATCAATTCTCATGTCACAAAAATACTAGCAGAAAGGAATTGAGAATGCTCTCTGTTGCTTTGTTTTTTATCCGATGGGAAGGAAGGGGAAGACGCTACTCTCTCTGTCTCTGTCTCTGTCTCTGTCTCTGGGTGTTCAACGGTTTGGAGTGCTTAGAGACGTACATCTAGGACAACCTGAGGAGATGACAGAGAGAAATAGTCAATTTCTTGGATACTACGAATCTTTTCCTCCAAACCTCATCTCCATCATTTACTAGTTGTTTTTTACAAGAGATTTTTCTTTTTAATATCCATATTCGACACATCACCTGCCTTATTGGGTATTGTTGTTACCTTCTTCTTTTTTTCTTTTTTCCTTTTTTTAAAAAAAAAACCAAACCTTGCAAGTGAAGCAGTGACTGTTTCAAAACAATTAGTTTTGACTTTGAGATCAAGGTTGTAAGAAATAATAAAGGATGTTTGTTTGAAAATGAAATAAAAAGTATTTGATGAAATGATAATAAAAAAGGATTGATTTTGACAACAAGTTAACCTTAATAAACTCATTCATGTGATTTGCATCGTACGATTGTATTACAATATCCAGCAACAACCATTGTCGCTCAGGTTTTTTTTT
>Ga0325414_1008329_pt1 | contig 10994 bp, 6 predicted proteins | sample PopdelMetagenome_8_FD_206183 | JGI IMG/M metagenome (GOLD analysis project Ga0325414, IMG submission 206183) | Populus deltoides microbial communities from Bellville, Georgia, United States - Leaf-PdKOR-R3 | ecosystem: Host-associated > Plants > Phyllosphere > Phylloplane/Leaf | place: USA...
AAATTAACTTAATTTTAAAGAAAGAAATCCGCAGAACCATTTCAAGTTTTAAATTTTAACATACAATATTCACCCAAATCCACACAATTTTCACACACAACAAAAACATAAACACACAATTTAAACAACTTTCAAAATTAATTACTTGATTAATCATAAAAAATTCATAATTTTCTCAAGACATTCATAACTCAGATTTTACGCGTCTTTTTTTTTTAGCAATTACACAACAATTAAAAAATATCTCCCCTCTTTTCATGAGATTTTATACAAATTTTCCCATTCCCCTCATGGTTAACGGTCACCCATAGATTTTTATCAATTTGTTTTCTCAATTCTACTCTATCTAACATGTATTTCATGTCAAATTAAGATTTTCACAGCAAAACACCTATTCCCTTAGTTTTTATTAAAAAAAAAAAAAAAAAACCCTAATTGAGAGAAATTAGGGATTTGTTTCGCACATGCCCCAAAACTTTATACACAACGAAATATGCAGGGAAGAATACTTTACCAATCAAAATTGTACTCAATTTCTTGATTCCTTGCAAGATTTTCATGCAATCCTTCTTGTTCCTTAACAAAATCCTTGTTTCTCTCTCTAACTATAACAAAATTTCTTCTGAACGAAATTTTTTATTAATTTATCTTAGTTTCCTACTAAAATTTTTCATCACCACTGATGACAGAATTTCTCTAAATTTTATTATTTTTTCTAGATTTAAAATCTCGTCATTAATCATGGATTTACCCACATGTCGATATTTTCATGCACAAGTTTATTCTTTAATCTATTTAGGATTATCACACCAGCTTACCAAGACTTTTTATTTTTAATCACAATGATTCCCTCATATTTCACCAGTTTTTATTTAAAATTTATGCAATTAAATATGAGGTTTATACCGAGAGTCAACATTATGCGCATGTAAATCTATAAATTTATTTATTTGGAGTTTCATTATATTTTTATATGGACTTCCACCTCTCTTCACAAAAATTTCCATTTAAATAATTATTTTACCCCGATTGGAGGTATTATGAATTTTTATTCCAAATCATAACAATTTTTCCTCTTAATTTACTACTTTTTTAATTGAGGATGTTTATTAATTATTGATTTTTAAATTAGAGGTTTACAAGACGGGGGTTTACAAGAGAGACGCATGCACATATAAGATTGATGTCAATCCAGGCATGTCGTATCATCAATTAAAGTTGAGAAACGTATATTCAAAATCCAAAGTTCATGATTATAATGTCTTGAAAGAACATGTTCTAGACTTGATAAAAGAAAGCTTATATGTCATACTCATCATGCATACAACATTGAACATGAACACATCATCAAGTTCCTGATAAACATCTTTCAAAACAATTTTCATGCCGCTGGTTCGTTATAGTGAGATTTCATTACTAAATTCATGTCAACGGGTGGCATGCGAAAATCACAGAGCAGGTAAATACTGGGGGGGGCGGCTAGGGTCAAAAGTGAATGACTCGACTATATTCTCCCAAACAAAAGTATGACCACAGTGACTAAAAGACCAAACACAATTCTTAACTGCCTGCAAACAACAAAAGGTATAGGGCAGATGGTCATAAGCACAATACATTATCCCATATGCAGTGGCCTCCAGCCCACTGACACACTCTAAGCAAGCACCAGCTACTTTGGCAGCATCCTGCTACTTTCTGCAGCCCTCGCTTGACGGACATTTATGGGTGTACCTCCGGTCCACTGACAGACTCCATGAGAATACCAGCATAGCAACCTCCTACTGTGTCCGCAACCTGCTACTTTCTGCAGCCCTCACTTGAGAAAAATATGGGTGGGCCTTCATCAAAAACACCAAGGAACAATTAGATTACATGTCCGCGTATCCAGAACGGCAAGCTTTTGTTATCAACCAAAACATTAACCAAGAAAAGCTACAGGAAAGTTTGTGCTAGCCAGTTCAAAAGCTCACATGCTCGCATTGCAAAAACTAAAATGTCAAACCACAGAATAGAAACCAGTTGGGACATTGCTCACATTTTAAACAAGCAGTAAGACTAACAAACGAGGTTCAAGGAGCAAAAAGATTGGATACACACACAAAGCAACCCCACTTGGAGTGCAATTTGCAAACCAATAGCAAGTTTGAGCTTCTCTTAAGCCAATTATTGAAATATCAATGCGCATCCAATACAGAGACAGGAAAATTTCTGTACAGATTACAATATCCATGTACTACTATTTTGTGTTTGGATGCTGGACAGGGATTGCATTTCTAACACATGCATTTTGTGTACACCCTCCCTTCCCATTGCACGTGATTCAACATGCTTGAGGAAAGACTGGATGGGATAAGTCTGCCCATCGATTAAACCACAGAGACAAATATAATCTAGCTGACAAGCCAAAAATGGAATTACCATTGCTTCTCTAGCAGTTAGCCTGTCTTGATGATCATACCGAAGAAGCTTATCAAGAAAATCAAGGGCCTGCACATAAACACCTCAAGAGAATCAATGATAGTTTAAGGCTATCAATGATAGGTGGAGTAAACTTAACAAATTGTGTAAGATGACGAACCTCAGGAGACACAAGGTGCTGATTATCTGAATTAATAAACTTGGACCATGGCTTCCTACTGTGCCTGCAGCAGTATAACATGACACATTAATTCGTGTTGGATATAGTAGTGTTGCTCTCTTAGTTTATTGTGGACTAACTAAATATAAATGGTCTTGATGTAGGGAGCGAAGGCCGCATTATAGCCTAATCAAACATTTTTCTTACTATTAGCAAACTAACTTGTAAAATGGAGAAGAAAATCATGATTAACAAACCTCCCAACAAGCGCATCAAGTTGAGGATCAAGCTCTAAATGATATTTATTCAGATATGCATTTAGCTCATCAGTTCCAAGTACCTGAAATTAGGTCAAGATCAGACACTGGGCATGTGGCAACAGTTTAGTTTTAAAAAAAATCAATGTCATGATCTTCATAAAATATGGCTTGTATAGCATGCATAAAGCATTACAGAATGTTTTTAATAAACAACTGGATTAGCATTACCTTCGCAATTTTGACAAGCTGATCATGGTTGTCATGGCCATAAAAGAACGGCTCCTTCCTAAATATCTGCATCAAGAATAGGGACAATCAGCAAATCACATGATGACAAAGGATCAGCCAATCATATGGTAGATCTCATAAAGAAGTGTCATGTAAAGGCTTCGCATGAGTGATTCTCACCATTCCAGCAAACATGCAACCAAGGCTCCACATATCTAAAGAATAATCATAGTCTTGTAAATCAACAAGAAGTTCAGGCCCCTTAAAATATCTGAGAAACAAGGAAAAAACTTTAATCTTTCATTAAAAGTTGAGGCCATAAATATATCACCATAAGAATATTATAAAATGTAATGGTTAAACTGATACTAGATTTGCTTGGAACTTTCAGAAAACTGTTCAATTCTCGAAGTTCAGGATAAAAAATTTCAGAATTCCAATAAAGCACCTCCTAGGAAATCCAAGGACTTGAAACCAAACCCAATCATAGAAAAAAAGAGCATTTTGATGATTGACTCACAAGATCTGCAGCATGGAGCATGGAATCATGCATTATCATAATTTCTCCCAGATTAATATGGAAAGAAACTTAGATTAGTTACCAAAAATGCATCATTATGAACCACTCAGTTTTCAGTTATTCAACTGATTCAAGGTATAGCTTAGAAATAACATTACATAGAGGCCAGTTGAGTGGAATAAGCCTTTATTTATAGTTTACGCTTGAAAAATGGACACGAAATGTTAAGTTGCCTAATTAGAATACTTTTAGTCCTTTAGCACGTCAATAAGGACCAGGAAGGGTCCACTAAAATTTATCCTAAATTATAGGGCTAAAAGTAAATACCAAAAACAAAAAGATAAAGAGGCAGAATTTCATTACAATGATCTATCATGTCATGCATTCAGCCATTACCTCGAGGCCACCCGAACATTATACTCCTTGCCAGGATGGTAAAATTCAGCAAGACCCCAGTCTATCAAGCGGAGTTTTCGCAACTCATGGTCTATCATAACATTGTGAGGCTTGACATCTCTATGCATTATTCCTTGCGAGTGACAGTAATCTAGAGCCTGCATTGTGAAGATATCTCTATTTGTTCAGAAACCCTAATGTAATCACCACACTACATTTGCTTCATAATGAAAACGCTTCTTTCTTTTTTCATCGGTGAGCAGGTCCACATAAACTAGTACAGACTCAAATTTAAGATGATGACCTACTAGCAGAGACACTAATATGCCTTAGGAAAGGTCAATAGATGAGACCATATCAATGTAATCACTTGAATAAAAACAAACATATCGTATACTCTCCAGTGACTTCTAACATAATTTTATGCATAACAAATTCCTAAGTTTCTGACCCATCAACATAAGTTTGAAGAGGGAAGAAAAGAGAGAGTTCCCATGCTTAAATTACCTTGAGAAGCTCGTATATATAGTAGCGTATGTCATAATCAGTCAAAGTGGGGTACAAAACTTTGAAGTCTGTACTGTTCACATATTCAAATATGAGGCTAGGAGTTTTTGAGTGCTGATCTCTAACAATGTCTAGAAGCTTCACTACATTTGGGCCACCACAAAGGTTCTGAAGTATTTTTATTTCCCTCTTAATCTGCAAAAGGATCACAGAACGATCATCACTATGCCCCAAAGAGATTTGTAGCTAGATTTACAGAAAAACCTTTATTATAAGAGACAGAACATAAAACCACTGATATGTCAAATATAGGGATATTAATAATCACCTTCTTTTTCTTAACAGGTTTGAGTATCTTGATAACGCACCGCTCATTGCTATTGACATTTATGCCTTCAAAAACTTCACTATACTTTCCCCTTCCAACCTTCCGAACAACCTCGTAATCATCTTGATCTCTGGAAAGATCTTGAGAAGTTAAAGCATAAAGGAAAGGGAAAGAAAACACACCATGACTATCACTAGAAAGTTGGAATAAGAAAACGGAGGATGAACGGATCTTCCAGCTATATATAACACAATGCTCAATATAATAATCTGGTATTTTACTTTAAGACACTGAAACATCAAGAGTAAACTGATACGAAGCCCACAATTTAATATAGAAGACTCATACCTGAAACTAAATGGTACGAAAGGATTCATCAAAATCCAGCTCTCTCAAGTATTTTAGCTTTTAAAATTGCTGTGGTTTTCCGTGCTTTACCGTTCCCATTCATTTAAAGATTTACGTTTTGCATCAATAAATGAACCTTGGAATCAACAACTTTCATTTAATATATGCCAGTCCTATGAAATTATGCACTTAGAGATCCTTCAAACCAAACAAAAGTATCCATTTCTTACTGATTCTATAAAAAAACCAACTCCATAAAAAAAAAAATCAACTTCCATAAGCTGAATGAGGTTTTACCTTTAAAAAATATAAGCATAAATCTCCCTCATTCACGCAGTATATCCAGCTCTAGACAACAACTTTACGACCACAAAACAATAACACAAACGAAATAATTACTTTCAGTACTTTGGATACTATAGCATTTGAAAGAAATACCCAGGCCGAAGAAATGGGTCCCATCAATACGCCGAACCAGGCAACTTCGGATACCATTCTAGTCTGTTAGCAACACTCCTAATACATCATAAACATCTTAGATTCCTCTCTCCCTCACCACAAGTAGATCCACACACACAAAAATCTAGCTCAGTACAACTTCGATAAACTCTTCCACGTCCCAAACACTTAATTTCTCAAGCCAGAGATTCCCCAATCACAGATTAGTAAGAAAATAAAATAAAAATGAAAAACCCTAAAAAGAGAGATTCAGTAACAGATTAGGGTTTGATTAAAACTTAATTACCCCCATTGAACGGTGAGAGACTCGTAATCCCAATACTCCTTAGGACGCAGAACATTAACATCGGTATAAACTCGCGCTTTCGACATCGATCCCCGTCGATTCGAGATCTCGATGATATTAACGGTATCGGTTTCTTCGTTGTTGGAGAGGATGGTGGTGCGCTGGATAGAGTCGTGCGCCACAGTCGCACGCAAAGCAATAAGGGCGCACACTAGCAGAAAGCGAGGAAACAGAGGCGCTACTGCTGGGTTTCGCCCATCTTTTTTCATGTGCTGGTGGTGTTATCCTCTTTTACTCTCTATGCACCACCATCTCATTAAAATATAAAAATTACAAAAAAAAAAAAATCATACTCCAACTTTCAATTTAATCCCCTAATTTTATAGTTTTCAAAATGAATTGTTTTTCAATTAGATTCTGTAAGGTTCGAATGTTTTAAGGTTCGAATGTTTTCAAACAAAATATATATCTTCATTATAAACCTAATTTCTTTAGTAATGCATCTTTTTTATTATTTTAATGGAAGCATCATTTTTAATCATAAGCATTATTTTTAAGAAAAAATCTATCATTATTTTTAAAAAGCAACTTTTTATTAAAAAAATATTAAAATAGTGCCTCAATATTTTGTATGTGATTAAAAAAATAATTAATGTGATAAAACCATGTAAAATAACTATTCAAAACTAACAAAAAAAAAACTTTTCATTGAATATTCATGAGTAATGTTTTAAATTGATTTTTGCATTTTAGATGTATAACAATAATAATAAATCTTTAACATCCTCATAAAACACATATAATATTACTTAAGAACTATGGTGAAACTATATAATAGTTTAAATATAATGTTAAGTATTTAATTTATAGCGCATTTCAATCCAAAAAAAACAATCATAAAAAAAGATCAGGTGTATGGGGAAAGAGACTAGACCTGCATACCTTGCCTAACAGGAAAAAAAAAGAGCCTGGCATGTGTGAATCCGCAATGTTTAACATGCATGAACCTAAAGGGTAGGTCTTTCATTATTTTTATGTTTAAGGGTGGATGACACATTATTCTCTTTTTTATTTAAAATAATATAAAATAAATAATATATTATTTGCTACTTAAATTTGTAGCCACCAAAAGATGGCTGAAAAGGGCTTTTTGAACCTAAAAAATAAGTAGTTAATATGTTTTCACCTAAAACATCTAACAAATACCTTAATAAATTTAATAAAACAATTTGTAACCTCTAAAACACTCCTAAATCAACCAAAAACCCATTATTAAATCAAAAACATTCTTTCTTAACATAGTACACTATTTTCTGGCGAGATAGAAGCTCAAAAATACTTCTATGGCACTTCTTTCATTAAGAGAATCTTAATGACACCAAGATCAAATTTTTTTATGGTTAGAAAATGGTCGATAATCAATTTCTATCTCCTTTCAAATTTTTTAGGGACTTTCTTGCTTCTCTTAAATTCATAGACTAATATGTAAAACAAATAAAATTTGGGATTAAAACGCGAAATATTCAAAACATAAGGACCTAAAGTGAAAAAAATAAAAAAAATCAGGGGCTAAAGTGTACTCTTTAGCACCTATGAACATTAAAAAAGAAAAAAAAAAGGGATGCTTGTTTGTTGATGTGTTAAACTTAGTCTTTATTGTTTTAATTTTTTTTTATAATGACAAATTCAAATCCCATCTAGCAAAATCGAGTATTAATCCAAAGCCAAGATTGATTTCGACATAACAAACATGATGTATAACATGAATCAAAATGAGTTATAAGGTTTTAAATAATACAAACATAACATGGAGTGATAAAATAAATAAATAAAAAATTTCAGAGATAAAACTAACAATATTGAAAGAGCTGAATAAATAGGAATAAATTAGGCACATTGTGGTGGTCTAGAGTGCATGTAAGTCATGTTAAACAGTAAAAAAGTGAAAATCCATCTTGCTTTAGTTTATAGGGACGAATTATACACATTATCACAGTCTACAATGCACGTAAGTCATGTTAAACATTAAAAGAAACAATGAAAACCCATCTTGCTTTTAAGTTCCTGTTTGTTTGCTAGAAAGTAATTTTCTTTTAAAAATGGTTTTTTTTTAAAGTGAATTTCTGGAAAGTGAATTATTTTTCAATGTTTAATAGTGATATAAAAAATAAGTTAGAAAATATTTTCCAGTGTCTGGTTATCTCATGGAAAATGAGCTGAAAGATAACTTATTAATATTATTTTTCAAGTTTATTAAAATAATGAGGAACAAATCTTATAAATTAAAAAGTTGAATGAGAATGAAATTGAAAAAAATATAATTTCATAAATTATCTCAAATAAAATAAATAACAATCAAAATAATGGAGATCAAATGTAACAGATAAAAAAATTGAAAGATGATGAAATTAAAATAATAATAATTACAATTTCATAAATTATTTCAAATAAAATAAGTAACAATCAAAAGAATGAAGATTAAATTTGATAGATAAAAAATTTCAATTAAAAAAATAATAAGAGAAAAACAAATAACAATTATAAAAATGAGGACCAAAGTTAATATAAAAATAAAATTAAATCAAATTCTAAAAGGTAAAATTGAACAAAAAAAATTCAAAACAAAATATATAGCAATCAAAAGATTAAGGACTAAATTTTTTATAATAAAAAAATAATATGATATTTCTAAATTTTTCATAATTTCTGAAAAGTGTTTTCCGTTCAAGATAAAAGAAAAATACTTTCATGGAAATCAAGTCAAATTTTTCTTTAATTGAAAAGTGTTCTTCGTTGATTAATTTTTTTTAATGACAAACAAATATAGGAAAATTTGCAAAGTAATTTTCAGGAAATCATTTTTCACCAAACAAACAAAGCCTTAGTTTATAGTGTAATTTAATAAACATGAAAAAGAAGGTTTTGAACTTTAAAAATCCAATTAATTGAAAAAATGTTTTTGAGTAATTAAGGTATCACCATGTGATTATATGCTTTTAAGGATAGGAAGGGTCAAAAAGCCTATTCAAATCCCGTTTGTTCAATTAAAAAAACTAGTGGTATTTACTAGATTATAGATTATTTGGTCATGCTACCTTGTAGGTTAAATAATTTTTAATAATTTAAAAAAAAATTAAATATTATTAATGTGTTTTCTAATAAAAAAAATAAACAGTACTGTGATTGACAATAAAACTCAGTTAACTTAACAAGTCCAGAGACAACCTAAAAAATTGTTAAAAATATCTTTTAACTAAAAAAAATTCAATACAACATATTTAATCGAATCAAATCAACTTGGCTTAACAAGCCAAATTTAGGACTCAAATCATAAAATCATGATAACTCCTTAGAAAACAGATTGAAATAATTTATCAAACTCATTCCTAATCAATCTAATATTGAAGGATGCAATTAAAAAAAAATCAATTAAAAAATGATAAAAAAAAAAATAACCCAAGTTATTATGGGTTAACATGTCAAGCCTGTAACCCAAGTCATTTGACTAGGATGACAAGATAAAAAGCAAATAAAAAAAATTATGAAGTTTAATTCTCAATTAACCTAATGTTGAATGATGAAATTGAAAACAAAAATCAATTAGTTGACCCACCAAATGATGAAATTAGAAAAAAATTCAACTAAAAAAGGATATAAAAAACTAAGTTAACCCACCAAACCCACAACTCGAATCATAAAATCAGGATAAGGATAAGTAAACTCAATGTTAAAAGATGACATTAAAAAAAAAACATAAAAAAGAGAAAAAGAAACTATAAAGTGAGGAACAATGAATTCTCCTCCTCAAAAAACTTAATTCTCAATCAATTTAATTTTAAAAGATGAAATCAGTAAAAAGTATATTTAAAAAAAACCTGCAAATGCAATAAAAATAATGAGGGTAAAATTTGATAGAAAATACTCAAGGATGATGCAATTTAAAAAAAATAAAAAATGATTCCCAATAAAATAAATAGCTATTAAAAGAATAAGAACTAAATGTTAAAGATAAAAAAATAAAAAATTGATAGATTAAAAAAAATCATAGGTGTGAAATTTAAAAATATTTGTAATTTGATAGATAATTTATAAATAAAAAAACAATTGGGGGGTAAAATTGAAAAGCATCTATAATTTTATAGCTTATTCAAAAAATAAAAAAAATAGTAATTAAAAGTATAGGGACCAAATATCAAGGGAGAACAATTGAAGGGGTTGTTTTGCAATTTTACAAGGGTTGGCGCAAAACTCGAGGAGAAAAGAGAGAATAAGAAGGAAAAAAACAAATGATCGTCAACAACATACCGTCATAAAATCTCGAAAAATATGTCGCACCACCATGTAAAGAGTGTTTATATCTTCCAAAAAAACGTCCTAAAAGATGGTGTTTGGTGGTTAGACGACTTCTCATATGTCATCTGAACAGTACGGGAGTCATCCACAAGCTCACGTGCCAATATTGTTTTAATTATATTTAATAAATATAATTTACATCAATGCCCTTGATTACCCTTGAAAATTACAATAATAATAATAATAAATTTTATTGGGTTAGAGTTCAACTGATTTTGTGTTTAAAGGCATTAAAGCAATTATATCATTTAAAAAAATTAAAAATATAAAAATATCTTTGAGTAGTAGGTATTAGATTATTTAATTCTAAGGTTAAATGAGTAATTTTATTATATATTAAAAAAATTACTAAATTAACTTTATATAATTCGCAAAAAATAAGTGAAAAAACTACCTTAATTTCAATATCTAGTTCAAAGTTTAGTTTTAATGACAAAAACAATATAATAATTATATTATTATAATGAATAGTAATATATATATTGGAGCACAATAATTTTCCTTTCACCGTTATTTTTTTATATTGATGCTAAAAAACTTTAAAGTCAACTCTTCTTCTTTTTTTTTCCTCCTGAAAAAGCTTTATTTTAAGTTCGTCGTTTAGGCTTTCAAATTTTTTGTTTTATTTCTCGTATTATGTTGACGTTTTTATGTTGAGAGATCTTTCCGTCAAATATACACCAACCTTCAAGTCAAATTCAACATTAGAGTTTGAAATCCCACAAAAAAAA
>Ga0325414_1008330_pt1 | contig 10993 bp, 5 predicted proteins | sample PopdelMetagenome_8_FD_206183 | JGI IMG/M metagenome (GOLD analysis project Ga0325414, IMG submission 206183) | Populus deltoides microbial communities from Bellville, Georgia, United States - Leaf-PdKOR-R3 | ecosystem: Host-associated > Plants > Phyllosphere > Phylloplane/Leaf | place: USA...
AAAAAAAACTAGTTTGGAGTGAATTTTATACATGATAATATTTTATCTAATTTTATTACACGCTAAAAAATTATGAAAACTGTAGTTCTTGTCGGATGAATTTTGTACGTAATGGAATTGTAGATAGTTTAATAGAATAATAATTTTTTTTTATATAAAGTATGATTTATTTCATGATGTTACCGCAATAGTTAAATCCACAATATTTAAATTAAAAACCATCAATATTAATATATATTTTTTAAAATTATTTTATAACCTCAATTTCAAAAACATTATTAACCAAATACATTAAACTACTTTTTCTTCAACCTCAATTTCAACCACAGTTTTAACCAAACACCTATTTTTTCAAACGAACCACAACTAAAAGTACTTTTTATAAAACAACTTTTTTCAAATCACAACCACAACAACTATTGCAATACAAACACACTCAGTATCTTTCAAGTGTCGGGGTTTTGTGTTATTTGGCCTTTTAGGTGTGAAGAATGACAGCAAACTAAGAAAAATGAAGGGCAGAGAAAATAATTTACTGGAATTACATTTTTTATTTATCTGATGCTCTCCTTGAATACACACGAGAATAGATAACGAACTCCTTCAAAAAAGGAGTCATAACTCCACTTAGAGTCAGCACTAGACCGCTTAAAAACATGATTGAAATAACCATTTACTACGTGGTTTATCGGTAAAAACTTGAGATTAAATTTTTTTTTTTTAATTTCAGATTTGAATCTTGTGGTTATTAATATAATGATTACTAGAGGCTTATATGGTTATTAAATTTAGAGTCCATGAGATTAGTCAAGGTGCCCGCAAGCTAGTCCGAACACCCACGTTAATTAAAAAAAAAAAACATTATTGAAATTTCTTAAAATGAAGCAAGGTTATTTATTAAAATTCTTAAAAACTCTGAAATTTCTTAAAATTTCTAGCAAATAATTAACTTTGTATACATATAATTTCTTAAAATTTTAATATTATTTATTAATTTCAAGTTGGATAAATTAATATTTATATCCAACTCCAAACTAACCTTTTACTTTGAGATCTTATTTTAACCTCGTCAAGTCTAAAAAAAATGTTATCCATTGTGTTCTAGTAAAATTGTGACATCCAATGCCATATCTGACACGTCAGTTACACGAAGTTGGGGTGCACCGCATAAAACGAAAAACAAAAGAAAGATAGGGGCACATATTGAAAAATGGTGAAATTATGGAGCAAACAATAAAATAAAATAAATGTAGGGTCAAATGCGTAAAAGTAAGAGTAGTATACTGCTCTATGTACTTTGGAGGCTCGTGTCAAAAGACGAATCTCAGTTGGCAAAAGAAAAGGAAAGAGGAGAAAGGAAAGAAAGTATGGGCTTGTTACTGAAGAATTACTCGACAATCACTTCTCGCTACCGATCTCAATCTCAGGTATTTGGGTTTTTAGGGTTTAGTATTTAGAGTTTGAGCTATGTTATTTTCTTGTCCTTTGAATTTATTTGTTCGTTGTTCTTTCAGAAGACACAGGGCGCCTTCTCTCTTTCGCGTCGCGGATTCCATGTTGAACCTGGTCCTCGCGAGCAAGCTGTTAGTCTCTCCCTCTCTTTCTTCTTAATTATTCATATCCCAAATCATTTTTTCCCCTTTAGTTACTTGTAGTAGTATGCAAGCATTGAAGCATTTTTATTAGCAAAATCAGCCCACCTTTGTTGTCCCCCTTTTTTCTTTGGTTGCAAAATGATGAGGCTTCGTTGGTTTTATTCATAAATCTAGGTCGATTTGAGCTGTGTAATTCGTGAGGTAAATAAATAAATCCCAACAAGGATTCAATAAACTTTTGGATTAATTTTGTTTTTCCGATCATTTTGCAACTAATTTCTCACTGAGTTCTCAATGAGAGCCATAGACATCGCCTTTGCTTTGCACTTTTCTATATGATTTTGTTGGGAAAACTTCTGAAGTGCTTTTTATCAGGAATAAAAGCCTACCCTTCTATTTAATTCCCTAAATTGCAGAAAGATACCCCATTTATAATAAATCTGTCATCTAATTCTCTTATTATCGCTTACATTTTTTAACTTTCATTCACCTTAGAAGTTAATGCCAGTATAGATTAAATTGTGTTTACAGCAAACTAGCAAGACTCTACCCTTCTTTCCTTCACATAAGGTCACGGGTCCTGCAGATTTCTTTCAAATCCTTTATGGTGAAACTAGAAATCAATTTATTGTTCCATGCTCTTGGGGCTTGTCTTAAGCAGTAAAGAGCGAGTTGTAGTCTATAAGCATTCTCTACTTTTCCATTCACAGCATAGCCTTAAGGTTTAATTGCTTGAACTTCTTCTAGTCCACCGAAGCTGAGTTAATGTCTTGTTAAAATACTTGACATTCAGAATGGGTTGCGAAAAGTAAGATTTGTTCTTGCAGATTCAGTCTGTGGAACAGGTACAATCATTTCGTTGCCTGGCTGTTGCAAATAACTTCTTGCCACCAGCTGAGCCTTGTGATTTTGGTTTAAAATGCCTGCTCCAATCTGTAGTGCATGGCACTTTTCTGTTCGTGTGCCTTGATATAATCCATTAGTTCATATGTTGTAAGTCAACGTCTGTCATCTTCTCAACTGCACCTATATGTTCAAGTTTCTGCTGAAAATTTTCAAGGACTTCTTCACCAACATCTTCTCTATTTCAATTTCACCTACAGCTCTCTATGTGGTTTAGAATTTCAACAGCCATTCATGAAGAATTGCCAACAAGTTAATTGTCCTCCACTGCTTTCAAATTCTCTTTGCAATGTCTGCATCTTTACAGTGATTTCTTTTCTAATCCTTAAAACTCAAAAGTTTCCTACTTATGTGTTGCCTTTTAACTCCACTCGTTCTTGGATGTATTTGCCTGCCATTTTCTGGATTACCCCTAATCCTCCAGCTTTTCCCTTCTCAATTTTCCTTGTAATCCTTTCTTCCATGCTATTGCCCATGATGGCTGTTCTTTGTATCTCTCCTCCACCAATTTCTGTAGAATTCCAGTATTCATGGTGATTTTCAGAAGTAGGAATCTGATATGAGGAATACAGTTAAAAAAAAAGGTCTGCACTTTGTGCAGGCATAGAAAGGCTTTCATACTAAATTTGAATGTAGCAGGTGGAAACAAAGATGGATAATTGATCTTACTAATACAACAGCAACTGTACAAGAGCTAAATGAGTTGTCCCAAAATCCTTCTACTCAAGATGGGGCAGTTTTTGTTAATTTTTGACAAACTCATCACTGTTGATACTTTACAATCTGTTTTGAAAACCAATTTCACAGTCTAGGGAATACAGAGTCATTAAAACCAGGAAACTACCTCCTGCAGTTGTAGAGACGTGAAATTTTCATAGTATAGGAAATAACAAAGTTATGTCCTTATGGAGTCGGTGATAAACTGCTGGATATGTACAACTGCTGCGCTTTATCAACTGTTTGAAACCCAATTTCATAGTCTAGGAAATATGCAGAGCCAAAAACCAGAAAAGTATGAACATGAAAATTCCAAAGTTACCTCTTAACTGGCAATTCTACGTTGAAATAATCAATTGCTAAAAATAACTGAATATGTGATTGTTGAGGTTCATATATGAGTAACGTGCTAATTTGTTTACCTTACAGCTCCTGGCCGAAGATCCATCTCTTAAGCGATTCAAATCACATAAGAAGAGTGTGTGGAGACTCAAAAGATTTGGAGATGTTCTGACACTTGTTGTTGTAGCAGGTAATCTGATGCTGCTGGTGTAACTGGAAGAAAATTGCATGTAGTTCTGAAAAATTGTTTTTGGTACGAAACTACATAAAAATATTGGTAATTGGTTAAACCTCATTGGTGGGGTTCTTTGGTGTGCTACAAGAATTAGACTAGAGGAATTTAAAATATTTGGATGGTATAGAATTGAAAAAACATGTGGGTGTCAAACTTTTTGCGTGTAAATGTCATTGTTAATTGAAATGATTATTGACTTTCCAAAGAGCACATTTAAACAAAAAGTTGAATTGAGCATTTATTAGTGTCAGTGATAGCATGCATGTTCTTTTACCTGTAAAACTGATTAGAACAACTTTAAGCAGCAATATGGAAGCTTCAACTTGGTTGTATGCTCTACTATGCCTCAGTATTTCATATCACGATGACTGGCAATGCAATCTGATGCACTGGAGACTTTGGTGTCTTAACATGCTCTATGTTTGTTATTTTTTACTATACTTGGCTGTATGCTCTACTTTATTTTTGAATAATAATGTGATTGCTTAAATTGAACCAGGGATCCTCTGCACAGTATAGTTTATCTTCCCTGGAATTGCAGTCTTCTACCAAAGCCGTCTCTGTTACAACTGGTAGTATTCTCATACGCTTTTGTACTGTGTTTTTGTTTCAGGCTGTTGCTATGAAATCTATGTCAAAACAGTAATGCGGGAAGAAGCTCGGAAACAGGCAAAGGAAAGTGCATGATTGGGAGTTTAGTGTCTGAAATTTCTGTTTCTGCCAAGAACATCAGATCCTCTTCAATTTTATCAGTGTCCAATAAGTAGTAACTATCATGATGTGATCAAATGCTTGCCCTCTTGCTTCTGTTTTTCGGTCGTGTAATAAAGTTTGTCTTTTGTCGTGCCATATTTATAAAATAAGCATATGGGAAAATTACCCCAGTTGCGTCCTGTTTTTTTGGGACCCCGTAGTCATTTGAATTGGCATCTGTTTCGTTCCATCCTTCACCTATTGAAAGATCGAAGCACATAAATTAATGGATATATTTTATTTTGGTTAAAAAATCCAGTTATATAGCTTTTTTTTTCAGTGCCATCTAAATAATATTATTAATAAATAAAAAATATTTTAAAATAAAAAGTAATTCTTCTAACCACGCAAACCTTGAACAGCAAGTCAAATTCAGAGATTTCTTAAAGATTGTTGTTGATTCTGTCAAACAAATGCAAAAAACTTAAAATGGCAAATCCACGACAAAGCTACAGAACTTCAAGCATTCCAGTTTTACAACTTGCAAACGAGCTTCAACTAATTGGACTACCATCAAGAAAGTGGTAACCTCCTACGATTTTACAATAATTATAGACAATCTTATATCTGAAGATGCTCTTGGTTGTGCATGATCAAGTCCACCTATTTTCTGCTAGACCAAAAATTTTCTTCCACTAAAATTTTCTGTCTGAGGTGAGATCAAGGTGTCTGTTAGAAAATTATGAATAGCTTCCCAGAGAGGTTTCATGATCAAGACATCGCTTGCTTTCAGGGCCCGAATGTACTGATCACCAAAGTTTTGAGCATCGGCCTGAAGACAGAGTTGACAATAAGAAGCCAGAAGCAAGAATCAGAAGCCGGGCATGCAAAAAGAAATTGCAGATCAAAATTGAGGTCATAAAGAGTCTTCCCAGTTTCAGATAGCTTATCAATGAAAGTGGACTGGAAATGTGAAAGCAGTTCCATATACAAGTTGTTCACCACATTGAAGACAGAGTTTTTTGTTGAGAAGAAGGAGGGCAGTGCAAGTGTAGTCTCTCATAATCAAGCATTTCTGGAAATTTGTGATTGTTTTATATCCTTGTAACATGAAAGTAACACTATCTTTTGACAGGTGTAATTTATTTTTCATTACAAAAGTAGATGCTATTAGGTTAAGAAAAATACGCTTTAAAAAATCATCACTTTTGGATAATATAACATCTAAACACTTGCTTAATTTTGTATAGTAATTTTTTGTTTTTTTTAAACAACCGAATAACTTGTATTTATAATGTTGAATGATCAATAACTTATATTTTCAGTTATTTGTTAGAAAGTTCAAAAAAGATTTAAAAAATTATGATTTTTGAACATTTATATATATATATATATATATATATATATATATATATATATAAAGCATTGTTGTTTTAGCCAAATGTTCTTTGTATAACCTGCTTGAGAGTATGATAGATATTGCTTTTCAAAATGATTTTTCCATCAATATTGATCCATAATTAGGCTAGAAAGGAAAGGGTAACTGCTTAGAAAGGGAGGTGCTCAAGATAGTTTTGGGTCAAAGGCATGTTAGGAGGGCTACCATTGAAGGTGGCGGGTTGATCTCGGTTGAAGAAAATGGTAACGTGTGGCTAGAGAAGGTTGGCCAAGAGATGAGAGGTTGAAGATGGGTGTACTTTTTTGTTGTTTTTTTCAAAAAAAATCAAAAAATAAGGTCGAAAATTAAATAGCAACAACTTGAACAACCAAAGAGATAAAATCTTACTCAGAGTAGGAGTCTTTAATAAAATAACTAATTAGAAGTAAGATATTAAGTTGTGATTTATACGTGTATCAATAAAAAATGAGTTTAACTTGTTTTAGGATTTAAGAAACCTTTTTATTTGATACTAATATCAATATAGGATTAAAATTACTTTTGTAAATAGGATTCAAACTTTACAACAATACAAATAGAATTAGATTATTACAAACGATGATCAACCCCACAAATTCAATTTCAACAAATTTATTTATCTTTTTTTTTCTCAAAGGGTTTTTTATGCTTTCTTTTATTGTTTTCCTTTATTTCTTGCACTTTAATTAATGTAATTTTCTTATCTTTTGAGACTCTTGTATTTTCATTACATTGTGATATTTTTAGAATGGAGTGCCTATAATAAAGGTACGGGATTTGAGATCCTTTATTTAGTAAGAGGTAGTTGTTGTCTCATTATAGATTTAATTATATGAATATTTCTTTAACAAAAAGATATAGCATTGCTTATGCTATATTTTAATTCCATTTTTTCACCCACAAACTTTATATGGTATAAGTGGCACTTGGTTTTGAGAATTTTATGGATATTAGAGACGGCAATGGAGATTCATGGAAGCCGAGCATCACTCTTCATCTCCACCTTTTATTTTTAATTGAGGCAATTTCACTTTTTCATACCCGACTTTTAATAGAGATCCACATTAATTTTTTTCATCATGATCAATTTCCATTACGTAAAGTATATAGATAATAAAAAAGTATTTTATATCTATCCGACAAATTTAATCATTTTTATTGAGTCTTTTTTTTTATTGATATCATTTTTTTAATTGAGTTATTTTGCCTTTTCATTTAACAATTTTAATTTGATTTTGCAAAATTGATACTATGTAGACCATGAAATGGTGTTTAGAATCATGGACATGCGAGAAAATATAAAATAAAAAACTATTAAAAAAAGATAGAAATGCAACATAAAAGAAAGATATAGTCTATTATGAGTTGTAATTATTACACACAATGTTTTCTTTAATTTTTCTTTGTTACCTGACTTTTTTTATTTTTGATTTAATCATTTCATGTTAGGTTGACTTGGGATTAGATTTGATATTTTATTTTAGTTGGTTTTATATGGAGCTCTCGTGATATTAATGCTTGACTTGACAAAATAAAACTTAATTTTATTGATCAAACCAATTAAAACTTTAGAGATCTAGTTTCAAACTCAAACAAATATTCAATATATTTTTCTAAAAAATAACATTCTTATCTCAATTTCTCGACTTAATCTTTGATTGAAATTATCAGATTTGTTATTATTTATTGGCACATATAATTCTTATTTTATTTTATTGAATACATGTATAAACGTTTCAGTTTGTAGTTTCAATTTTTCTTGATGTTAAAAAAACTATTATACATTGAGAATACTTCATCCCATAGCATAACATAGGGAATCAAGCTAGTTTTGTTCTCAATGATGCAAGAGACGTTGATTGTGTGAAGCATATTAAAAAGAAACTAAAAGAAATAGTGTTTTTACCGTGTACTACCTCACAAAACACTATTCATTACAATTGTTTTTTCTTTTGCTTTTTTAATTCTTCATTGAAATTTATTTTATTTGAGATTAGATTTCATAATTTATTGTGGTTCTTTTTATGTGGTTATCTAGTCTCCTTACTCGTGTTGTGGGTTTGGACAAAAAGCTAAAAGAGATGGTCTTTTTACTGTGCACTACCTAAAAAAAACACTATTTATTTCAATAATATTTTTTTAAAATATATTTTTTTATTTCATCATTCAACCTCAAGAAAATACTATTCATTGCAATAATTTTTTTTTTCTTTTTAAATAATTTTTTATTTCATCCTTCAACATTTAGTTTATAGAAGATTATGTTTCATGATTTGTTATTGTTTGATTTTTATTTGATTATCTCAGTCTCTTAACCCGTGTTGCAAGCTTTGTGGGTTAACTCGGTTGACTCGGGTTTTTTTTCCCTTTCTTAATTGATATTTTTTTTCAAGTTCATTATTCAATATTAGGTTGATTAAGAATTAGACTTCATAATTTATTTCGATTTGCTTTTTATAATGTTATCATGTTCTCATGACCTGAGTTATGAGTTTTATCGGTTAACCTGAGTTGACTCCAGTTATTTTATTGTATCTTTTTTTTAGATTGATTTTTTTTTTCAATTTCATCCTTCACACAATAGATTGAAAGCATGAATTTTTTTGTTTGGAAAAATAGAAAAATTTATTAGGGACTATACAAGAATCAAACAAATGTCAATCGAAAAGGGGGAAAACAAAAGCACCATAAACAGTAATAGCAAAATATCAATAGACATTTATCTGTCGTGAAATAAGAAGAAAAAAAAAAAACATTGCAGGTCTGATACAAGACTTATTTATAGCTTATAAAGATGCCTAATAATCCTAGGAACTGAAGGAGAAGTTGCCATCGTTTTGGTTTCCATGTTAGAATAGGATTCTAATCTCGGTCTTGTATTTATTCTTTTTTTTTAGTTGTCTTTAATGCTCCTTTTTGCCACCTCTTGGTATCCTGCTAATATTAGGAAATACAATTAAGTTGCTGAATTATTCTCCTTGTATAACAAAGAGATTGTGTCGGCCATGTGTTTCTTAAGTCAGCTTGGATTCCTTTGTTTTCTTTGTTGTGTTTTCTCCTCACCTGACAAGGAAATAAAATAAAATAATAAATCCTAATATTTAAAGGAATAATTATTGTTCCCACATATAATAAGAAATCCAATATTAATTAGAACTCCACAAAACACATGAAAACATCACATAACAAGGCTGGCTGAAACTGATACAAAATTGATAGCTTTATTATCAAAACTTCATGGCTCAAATAAGGATGGTTAGGCCCCTCTTGCATATGGATTAAATGTAAAGTCTCCTTTTGATGCTCTAAAGGATCTTCAAGTTCAGCCTTAGCCGAAATTTGCACAACCAGTTCATTCAATGCTTCTTTTAAGGCCTTCGCTTTGGACCTTGTGGTGGGTCCACTTGAAACGTGTAATGGGTTCTTAGTGTTCACGGGCTTATCCACATCAATCCTGCTACATTGCTTCAATGTAATTGAGATGCATTACCCTGATCAAGTAATACATCATTTTGGTTTGTCTTAGCACATCCCAGATTATGTTGATACCGGTAACGAGCTGCATAGTATCAGACATAAAGGTAAGCGGGAGGGGAATTGGTTGGTGATTCATGCAACTTTCCTAGATATTTAGGATGCTAGGATAAATCAGATATTTGAGGAGTGGCCTCCAAAGATTGATTTAGATACCTACATGAAATGATATTTTTTTCCATTATATGTCAGATTAATACACCTACATGGTTGTGTTTCCTGAGGCGTCTACAATAGGATGCATTATAAGTCTCAATATCCAATATATAATTGATTAGTATGCAATATATATTAAATATTATTAATGTTATTATAGATGATGAATGCTAATTATTTTTTAATGTATATATATAGATTCATCACTTAGGAGGCTCGAAAAGCAACAATTACTATCCGTGAAGATATTGATGAAATGGGACATGTCGTTGCCAACATTATGCTAAATTTGTATCATGATGGACTTCAAGAGGTTGGGGAGGCTCAACATCTTGAAGCGGTATTAACAAAAGATGAAATTATTTATCATGAAAGGGGACATGTAGTTGGGGATGTCGGTTCATGCACGAGCATCCCAGACTTGTGTATGAGCTGACATGATTTTGGTGTTGACCTTTACATGGGCGTTATAGGTCCGTCCTCGAGTTGTAGGGTGGTGGTGTAGGTCCATTCACAAGCACTTCAAGCTCATCCATAAGTTAAGATAATTTTTAGATGTAGTTAAATTATATGATTTAATTTTATAAGAATTATGAATTTATTTTAAATTTAATAAAATTTTATGTGAATCATTGTGTTTAATTATGAATTGTTAATTATTAATTTGGATGAATCATGAGGAGTGTTGATCTTTTAATTGTGTTAGAGAGATTAATAGTAAATCATGTTTTCTAATTGTGGTGCTGGGATGTTGTTGGGTTGTGAAAATTGTAATGCTGGCTTAGTTTTATATATATATATTTTGGATTTGCCACAATATCCTGGATATATATATATATATATATATATATATATATATATATATATTTTGGATGATTCACAATTCTCAATTGGAACTCATGAGCTGTAAACATGGAATGCAACTCATGAGTCACAAATAAAAATTATAACTTATTAAATAATATTAATTTTTAAAATATTTATAAAGTATGTTAATTTCTCTAAATTTTTTAACTTTTTAACTGTGATAAGATTAAAAACAAATCCTAATAAATTACTACAATTATAATCACTTGATGTGACTTAAGAGGGCTAGAATCAGAGGATATACATTAGTAGTATGATGCATTTTTAATCATGTTTGAATTTTCATATTAATTGTTTTTTATAGTATTTTTATTTAAAAGTATATAAAAATAATATTTTTATTTTTTAAAATTTATTTTTAATATCAACATATCAAAATTGTATAATATTATTAAAAAATTAATTTAAAAAAAAAATTGAAATGTTTTTTTTAACTAAAAAACCAATACACGTGATTAATTTACTATTCCTGTCTGAATAAAAGCACAGTACTAGGTTCACCGTTCACGTCACCTTCCATGATTCAAGTCTAGT
>Ga0325414_1008332_pt1 | contig 10993 bp, 6 predicted proteins | sample PopdelMetagenome_8_FD_206183 | JGI IMG/M metagenome (GOLD analysis project Ga0325414, IMG submission 206183) | Populus deltoides microbial communities from Bellville, Georgia, United States - Leaf-PdKOR-R3 | ecosystem: Host-associated > Plants > Phyllosphere > Phylloplane/Leaf | place: USA...
TTTGGAGCGGAAGCTTTGACTGGTGGAGGACAGGACCCAGATACCTCGTTTTGCTTTCTTGATTTCTTGTTGACATTATGATCTTCAGTGGTTGGTTTGCCACCTGTTAAAATCGCAGAGGAACTTCTGGTCCTCAACGTTCCAACACCGATATACTAAATATAGGTTGGAGCCATGAGAAGTGTTTCTAGCTAGGGTCAATTGGTTAATTGAAAGAAAAGAGACTAGGTTTTCTTCTAGTCTTCTATTTAAACCAGAAACTGTTAGCAACACTTTTTTCTTTTTTTTGAGAATGGTACGTTTTACTTTTGTTGAGATAGGGAAAGGTTTTCTAGATGTAAAAGTATTGGTGTTTAGAATCCTTATTCAAGTAGTATTTAGAATTCCTATGGGAATATGATATTTTGAGCTTATAATTTACCTATAAATATAAGAACATGTATTCAGAATATCAATAAATATGAAATGAGAGGTTAAATGGTTGAGTACCTATAAATATAAGAAATCTAAGGAACCGTATTCAAAATATTAATGAATAAAAGATGAGAGGTTAAATACTTAGGTATTTTAGTGTTTTTAACGATTGGTATGAGAGCCTTTATCAAAGCAAGGAAAAAAAACACAATAGCAGCATCAAGTTTTCATAGCAGTGAAGTTCACAACAGCCTTCATAGACGAGTCAACCTTTGCAAAATAACAAAGCAACAGCAGCATCAACAAGCAAATCAACAACTAATTGTAAAGAGTTTGGACCAAGGGGTTTGCTTCTCCTTTGATTTCAGGTTCGAGCCCTGTGGTTGCTAATATGATGGCCACTGAAAGCTTTCATGGTCATTAATTTCAGGACCCGTGAGATTAGTTGAAGTACGCGCAAGCTAACTCGAACATCCACGTTAATTAAAAAAAAACAACTAATTATAAAGAGTTTTATAGAGGTAAATAATGATTGACCAAGTCGGGATTAACAAGGTGAAAGGAATGCAAAAATTAGTTCATTATTTATCCGCAGGTAAAAATGGACTCTAATATGCCTAAAGAAAATATTAGCCAGAGAAATAAAATTCAAAGCAGTGAGTAATGGAAACTACAAGTTAATAGTGGATTGTTGCCCAGTTGTCACTACAACATCACTCTTTTGTTTATACAAGAATTCTTTTATGAATATATTTTGTTTGTATTGATTCCTTATTTAAAAAAGTCTACTGTAAGCCTATATATCGCCATACAGATACTTAGGAAGCAGTCGCTTAACTTATCCAGATCTTAGGATCTTTAACAAATAGTTGTTATTATTCTTTTGTATTTAAGCATTGGTTGAGATCAGAGAAAGATACGATTAACTTTCCGCCTCTTCATCTGTTATAAAGTTCTCATGGAATCAGAGCGTAAGTGTCAGCTGATCTTATCTTTTCTTTTTTCTGCGTTTTTTTATCAATCAACCATGACAACCACTTTTATTCAACCCACGATCCACAGCACCAATGAATCTCACAAAACAACTATAAAAATAAATGTTGCAACTAACTTGAGGGGTGTATCTTAACTCCTCAAGTCCTAGATTTATTCTGTAGAGGTCATTAGTTCGAATCCCATAAACATCAGAGCTACTGGAGACTTACATGGTTGTTAACTTCAGGACCCGTAAAATTAATTGAGATACGACACAAACTAAACCGAACACCAACACTAATAAAAATAAAAATTTTGCAACTCAATTTTTTGTCAAACTCATTTCAACAAACTAAATCTCCTAAAAAATACAATTCTATACACTCTTCATCGGAATTGGACACAATGATCTCTCGTTGATTTGGACACAACAGGAAGCTTGGACAACCCTTGCCAATATGCATGTCGAGCCCTCTCATGGATGCATCAAGAAACTAAAAGGCCAACTAAAGAATACCTCACAAGGATTACTAGGCATCACTAGTTTTTTTTTTTGTAAATTGTAAAAGCTCGGATAGATGAGCTTGCTCTTCTTGGAGTTCCATTTGCTGAAGAAGAAATTGTGGATAAAATCCTCGATGGTCTCATAGATTATATTATAAGGAAAAGGTGAGAGTTTTGCAAGACAAAGATACATCAATCATCTTTCAAGAACTTCATGAAAAACTGCTCAATTTTGAGGCATCCCTTCAAATAAAAATACGAGAGCACTCATACTTCCCAGCCATTACAAATCCAATAAATCGCTCAAACAAGAACTGACGTCCATCCAACACCACGAGCGGGCAACCACAAGCTCACCTTGCAAACAACATTTCATACACCCTAACATGGCTTTTGGATAGTAGCAATCCCAGCCACAACGGTGTTATTCTCTCTCAACCACTACCTTCCTCACAAACATAACCCTTACCCCACTCTGTAAACCCATCTTCAACAGCTACAACCATTGTTCTTCTCACTCGTGAAAACACGCTAGCCACCAATAAATTGTATCACAATTATTATTGTCAAAACTGATGGTCACAATCGACCATTGTTCACTCATGACAGCCTAAATCTCTTTCTCCCCAACCCGCAAAACCTCCTCTCAGTCAAACACCCATAAGACCTATATTCCTTATCTTAGCTGCCCCTTAAAAGCAAGAAGCCAGACAAAAAAAAAAAACCATAAATCAATTTGATCTTCACAGTCTTTCATTTCTTTTGCTGGTAGGTTTATTAATTAGGCGCATTATGAGCATGTGCGCTCCAACCTGGAAAAGTAATTAGGCAAACGTGTGTATCATACGCATTCCGTTTGGAATTGGTCCAATTCCAAACAGATTTTTCCAGCAATTTATGGTGTTTTACCACGTCGAAGGTCAATTTCAAACACTGAATAATGATTCTTGTTATTTGTTTTTAAATTTTGTGTATATCACTATTTGTGTATTTGATTTACATTTTGTAATACTTAGGATTATTTTTTAGTAATAACTTTCTCATAAAAAAAAAACAATATAATGAAAGGGGCCTATATATAAAAAATAATACAAGAAAAATTGTTTTATTATTTTTTATGCTATTTAAACATTAGTTGTAATAATTTGGACTGGGTCAACATGATTCTATCAAGGCAAAATAAGAATAATAATCATCAAGTTTATTTTGAAAACTAATGAAAATAAATGGGATAAAGTACAATCCTATTTTTAACTTCCTTATGGATTTAATGTTTATTTTAGAAATCACTTAGATGATATTTTTTTTATATAGAAACCGATGTCAAAACATAGTTAAAGACAAGTTTCCATTTTAGGCGACCAATGATAGCGTTATAAATCTCCTTTTAAAAAGGACCATTGTCAAGATTTTTAATGAATAACCAAATTGACGGGTCTTTATTTTTAGAAATCGATGTCAATGTTTTTCACAAAATTAGATTAAAAAAATAGCTAGGATAATTAATGACAATAAAAAAAGGGATAAATTTAGAAGAAAACATATAGTAAGGTAATCTTTTATAAGAAAAGATATTGTAAAAATGACATTGTTTTTCCTTAAGTATAAGTAACCCCTTACTTGAATCTCTAGAACTAGTGTATATTTTAGGATCCCTAATTTCCTCTAACTACTAAGTGACAACTCTAATTTTTTTTCAATATATATTTAGTCATCACCACGATGTCCACCGAGGTGCAATATAAATAATATTCTCTATGTTTCTACCATATATAGGAATTTAATTTCAATATTTCAATTTTGCACCTCAAATAATTTTTCCATTAAATTCTTACCAACTACTTTTACTTTTTTTTGTAAGGAACTTTGTAATGGAGCAACATTATTGTGAGGACAAACTAAAGATGGTGTATATAAGAGGTCAATCTCTTCATCTCTGATAAAATTTTCTAGCATGAAGTCCTCAACATTTATGTGGCATTATAGATTAGGATACCTTGCATTTTCAATTCTAAAACACATTGTTTCTAGCAATCACCTAGTTTTATCTTCTTTTTTTTTGTCATCAAATTTCTCGTGTAATGTTTGTTTCTGTAATAAAAGTGACAAACTATCCTTTTTCAATTCAACACTTGTCTCAAAGCAACCACAGAGAAAAAATAGAATTGCTAAGAAAAAAAAAAGTCTGTTTATTTTCACCAGTACCTCTCTGCGCTGACAGAGAAGGTATATATAGACTCATACATTGTTAGTTGTTACATAAAATAAGGAAAGAAAAGATTACTATTCTATCTCCATAAATTCAGCAGCTAAATACTGAGGGGAATTATCAAGTGTAGCTATCAATTAGTTGGAGTTTTCTTTATCTGTTGCACTACTATTTTCATAGGAATTTGTTATTCTTTGGAAGTCCTTATCACCAACCATATTTCCTTTGATATGTCTGTGAGTATGATCATCCTTATTACTTCATAATTCTTCCTTGTCACTCCATGATTTGTGGGATAGACTCGTATGATTGTTGCTAACATGAGGCTGTAGGTTGCTAATAGCCACTAGAAATAATATTTTCAGAAGTCTACACCTCTCCAATTATCTCATATAATGACTCTAAGTATTATGTAATTTTTATTAATCACTTCATTAAATATATTTGGCTTTACCCTCTAAAGTAAAAATTAAAAGTAAAAATGTTTTCATAAGGTTTAAAGCCTTTGTTAAAAAAACATTTTGATATAAACATTAAAGCTTTCTACTCTGATAATGATGATGAACACATCTCCCTTGTTACTTTTCTTTCCTATAATGGTATTTCTCATCTTACCACTCCACCTCACACACCTGAACATAATGGTTATTAAAAAATAAAACATCTTTATATTGTGGAAACTGGTTTAACATTACTCAATCATGATTCCTTAATATTAGTTTATTTATCTCGTGCTTTTGCAACTACAATCTACTTTATAAATCGCATGTCAAATCCCATATTGAACCTGTCCTCACCTTACCATAATTTTTTGGTACATCTCCAAATTAATCTAAACTAAGAATCTTTGGATACCTATGTTGGCTCTAATTTAGATCTTATACTTCTCATAATCTTGAATCTCATTCTAAACCTTGTGTCTTTCTTGGTTATTCACCCACTTAAAGTGTATATTATTGTCTTGATCCTTTCACTCCTAAAATTTATGTATCAAGGCATGTCAAATTTGTTAAGAGTCAATTTCCATTCAACTTTCTATTTAGTTCACCCTCTCCTCCAACTCCTAACACCATCAACACTTAGATTTCTTCACCAATTCCAGTAAACTCAAGTCATTCACATTTTCCACTCATTATACCAGCTAAAGTTGAAGTCTCTCAACATCCTCTATGTGAAGCTTTCATAACCTTACCATTGCTTAAGCCTTTCTTTACCATCTCATATGCATCTCAAAACCCTTTTCCTACTCATATTATGATCATAATAGTAAAAAAATAACATTCATAAACCACTCAGAAAAATAAACCTTTGTACCCAACTCATCAAAATCAATGATTGTGAATCAACCACAGTAATTCAAGCTCTCAAAGATCTTAAGTAGCATCGAGACATATCTGATAAGTATGATGTGAGAGTTTAAAATGGAACATGGAAGCTCATTCCATATGATCACATTCATAATATTGTTGGAAGTAAATGGATTTTAAAAGTTAAACGTAATTTTAATGATTCTATTGACAAGTTCAAAGCTTGTTTAATTGCCAAAGGATTTCATCATTGACTAAGGGTAAATTATCATGACACATTTGATCCTGTAGCAAACCAACCATAACTCATATTGGTCTAAGTCTTGTTATGTCTCAATGATGGTTTTTAAGACAACTTGACATAAACAATGCTTTTCTTGAAGGCCATCTATTAAAAAATGTTTACATGACGCAACTACCAGGCTTTATTGATCAAGATAATCCATCTCATGTTTACAAACTTAAAAACGCAACATATGGCCTCAAACAAGCATCACAAACATGGTATCATGAACTCTACTCCTTTTGCATTAACTTTGGCTTCAAGAATTCTCATATTTATACATTTTTGTTTGTAGCTGATATTGATGGACATATTATGAATCTTTTATTCTATATTAATGATTTAATATTCACTAATGACAACTAAAAAATAATTAATTCTTTTATGCAAACTATTGCTCATCGGTTCTCAATTAAGGATATTGGGTTGTTTTTTTTATTTCTTGAATGTGGAAGTTATCCCAACCTAGCATGGTATTCAGCACTCTTGAAGGTGATACATTATAGATATTCTAACTTACACTCATATGATAAAAGTTAAGCCAGGTCTCACTTTTATTCCAACAAATCCCTCTCTCATGTTAAATTATGGTTCTCAATTGTCTGGCCCTATAGAGTACATAACTATTATTGATAGCCTTTAGTACTCTTGGTTACATAGTCCGACATTGCCTTTACGGTCAACAAACTTTCTCGATATATGCATCATCCAATAAATAAACACTAAGCTTTTGTTAAACGTTTGCTATGATATCTATTTGGAGCCATTAAACAAGGCTTACAACTATATAACCAATCACCATTAAAGTTATATGCCTTTTCAATTGGAAATTAAGCAAGTGACAAGGATAGTTTTTCTTCCTCAAGTTCTTATATAGTTTATCTTAGTCGAAATCCTATATCCTGAAGTTCAAAGAAGTATAGAACAATTGTTAGGTTAACCACTAAGTCTGAATATCAATCCATTGCTAACACTACTATTGAGTTAAATTGGATATGTAATTTTTTAACTGATTTTGAAGTTAAAATTCCTTGTTTTCTAATAATTTATTGTGACAATATTAGAGCTACACAACTATGTTCCAATCCTGTTTTCCACTAATAATGAAGTTTGTGGCCATAGATTTTCATTTTATTAGGGAACAAGTTTAATTTAGAGTTCTTATTGTTGCTCATGTCTCTTCTAGAGATCAAATTATTGATGCACTAACCAAACCTCTTCCTTATACTTGTTTTCTTGATCTTAAATTAAAGATTGGGCTTTTCTTCTAAGCTTCATCTTAAGGGAGCATAATAAAGGATTATTGCCTAGTTATCACTACAACATCACTTTTTTGTTTAAAGTATAATTCTTCCATGAATATATTTCTATTTGTATTGATTACTTATTCAAACAAGTCTACTGTAAGCCTATTGTCATCCATATACTTAAGAAATAGTTGCTTAAATGATTTAGATTTTAGGATCTTTAATAAAAAGTTATTATTATTCTTTTGTATTTAAGCATTGTAGAGATAAGAAAAGATACAATTAAATTTCTGACTCTCCATCTCTCATAAAGTTCTCACAAGTACTATAGCCAACAAAAAAAAAATACATTGTCAAAAAAAGAAATTATACTTTATAACTTTTATTCCGTGCGTGGAACAAGGTTAATAAAAGTGTTTGTTAACACTCTAGTCGCTTGCTAGCAAAAACAAGATATACTCTGCATAGTAAAATAGAAGATTTGGTTCCAGTAATCTATAAATTACAGGATTAAAATCAATTTAGAAATATATTCTCAGAAGACACCATCAAGTTGGAGTTATTTGTTTGTAATCTAAAAGGCTTATTACTGTTGAAGTTATGGCACCAAAGTTGAAATTAATGTATCAGCTGTAGGTTATCTTTCATTAATGTCTATCTATTAGTAACATCACTATCTTGATATTGTTTAGTCAATTTTTACTTCTTTAGATTTGAAACTTATTTAGGATAAGTTACATAGCTCTTTAAATGAAAGAGTTTATGTTATTTATGTTTCTTAATTGTGTTGTGATTGATTTCATCTATAAAGAAAAGCTAAGGGATGGAAGTAACCTATGAAAAACATTCTACTCTTTGTTCTTCGCTGCAAGTTCTCTATTCTTTATTTTTCTAGTTATCATTAACATTCAGTTCTTTATATACCTATTATCAACAATTGGTATCAGCGCTTTCTTTGATCTTTGAAGGGATTGTGATTGAAACACGAGAGATTAGTGAGGTTAAATCAAAGCAATTTTCTTTGAAGGGATTGTGAGTGAAACACGAGAGATTAAGTTTTTTTTTTAAGAAATGGATTCTGCAAATTTTCCAGCAAAAACATTAGTATTCACAGGGCAAAATTTTGGTGTGTAGGCTGTGAAAATGAAAATTTATCTCAAAGCTTTTGACTTGTAGGAGATAGTGGAGAGCGATAAACCACCAACTCCACTAGGAAACAATCCTACGATCGCACATATAAAGTTTTTTAATGAAGAAAAGGCAAAGCGATTCAAAGTTCTTACCTGTCTTCATAATGTTGTGAGTGATGAAATCTTCACCAGAATTATAGCTTGTAAATATGTGAAAGAAACATAGGATAAACTAAAAGTAGAATTTCATGGAGATGAGAAGTCAAGAAAGATGTAAGTCTTGAACCTCAGAAGATAGTTTGAAGGACTGAAGATGAAGGAAACTGAGACTATCAAAGACTTCTCTTCTCAAATTTCAAAACTTGTGAATCAAGTGAGACTTTTGGAGAAGATTTTCCAGATTCAAGAATAGTGGAGAAGGTTCTAGTAAGTCTACCAGAGAAATTTGAGCATAAGGTTTGTTCTTTAGAAGATTCAAAAGACTTTTCAGAAATGAGTCTTCAAGAATTGGTTAATGCATTACAAGCGATAGAGTAGAGGCAAGCTTATAGACAAGAAGAAACAAGTGAAGGAGCTTTTGTTGCAGTTTCCAAGGAGAGTCAGGCTAAGAAATTTTTATAGGAATAATCAAGAAGGAAAAAGAGAAAGAGAAAGAAGTTAGCAATCAAATAACTAGTATCAGAACAACAAAAACATCATCACTTGAGGGAAAGAAAAGAGAGAACATTTTCCTCCTTGCAAATTCTGTCAGAAAATAAATCATCTAGAAGCTTGGTGCTGGCTTAAGAATGCACAATGCAGAAGTTGCAAACAATTTGGTCACATCTAAAGGTTTTGCAAAAACAAATCAGAAGTAGTGAAACAAGCTTATATTGCAGAAAATTCAGAAGCCAAGGAAGATTATTTATTCATGGCTACATTAGAATAGATGTGCAACACAGTAGAGGTAAACAATTCATTATGGCTTATTGATAGTGGTCGCACTAATAGTATGACTACAGATTTGAGTTTATTCAAAGATTTGGATAAAAGCTACATGTCCAAAGTCAGAATTGGCAATGGAGAGTATGTGAAGGTTGAAGGCAAAAGGGCGATTGAAGTTGAAACAATGTCAGGTATAAAACTCTAAAAAATATGCTTTATGTACCGTACCTAAGATTAATCAGAATCTAGTGAGTGTGGGACAATTACTGGAATCTAGCTACTCATTATCTTTTAATGATGGAATGTGCAATATTAGAGACAAGATGGGAATACTACTGCTCTCTACTAAGATGATGAATAGAAGTTTTAATATTGATTAGAAAGAAGCTTGTTTGAGTGTTAACACTTGTGTCTATACTGATTATGTTCTATGACACAAAATATTGGGGCATTTCAATTATGCTACTTTAAAAAGGATGTTTGATCTACAGATGGCTTCTGGTTTACCAGAAATACAAGAACAACATGATATTTATGAAGCTTGTTAGGAAAGTAGACTAGAATTGTTTTTCCTGATAATGCATTTAGAGCATCATCAAAGCTCCAGCTGGTACACACAGATATGTGTGGTCCGATGCACAATGAATCTTTGAATGATTCAAAGTACTTTTTATTATTTGTTAATGACTATAGCAGATTCTGCTGATGTTTTTGCTGAGTTTGTAAGATTTAAGATAGCAGTTGAACTAGAAATAAGAAACAAATTGAAGATGCTGAGATCTGATAATGAGGGTGAGTTTACCTCTCGAAAATTTAAAGGATATTTGGCAAAAGAAGGTATCAAACATCAGCTAACAGTGCCCTACACTCCACAACAGAATGGAATCAATGAGAGAAGAAACTGAACATTGATTGGAAACGACAAGATGTTTGCTATATGAGAAGAAAATGCCATTAAAATTCTGGGCAAAGGCAGTAAACACAACATCTTACCTTCTAAATCGTATAACCACAAGAGTGTTAAGAGATAAGACTCCTTATGAAATCTGGTATGGCTTTAAACCCAATGTTGATCATTTAAAAGTTTTTGGCAGCCCTTGCTATGTCTTGCAACCTGAAGTTAAGAGAAAACAATTTGACTGATATAGGAATTCTTATAGGCTATAACATAAAATCTAAGGCTTATAAAATCTATGATTTGAAATCTAATAAAGTTGTGATTCCTAGAGATGTAAAAGTTGCAGAGAATGGTACATGGAATTGGGAAGCTACATCAATTGAAGGGACAAAACAAGAGTATCAAATTGTACTGGATGATATAGAGGATGATGATATTGTCGATAACAAACCAGTAAGGGGGACAAGGTCTTTAGCTGACATTTACAGTAGGTGCAATGTTGCTGAAGTAAAACCAATAGATTTTGAAGAAGCTATCAACTCACAAGTATGGATAGCTGCAATGAAGGAGGAGCTTACAATGATAGAAAAGAATGAAACATGGATGCTGGTTGATAGACCCGTTCACAAGAAGGTAATTGGTGTGAAATGGATTTTCAAAACCAAACTGAATGCAGATGGGAGTATCAACAAGCACAAAGCAAGACTTGTAGTGAAGGATTATTCACAAGAGCCAGGTATTGACTTCACTAAGACATTTGCTCCAGTATCTAAGCTTGATACAATAAAGCTCTTACTTGCTCTAGCAGCATAAAACGATTGACATATTTTTCAATTGGATGTTAAGTCTGCATTTCTGAATGGTGTTCTAAATGAAAAAATATATGTTGAACAACTTGATGGCTTTGAAAAAGAGATCACATCAAACAAAGTATATCTACTAAAAAAAGGCTTTGTATGGACTTAAACAGGCTCCTAGAGCCTGGTACAACAAATTGGATGGGTATCTTTTGAGCTTAGGTTTTGAAAGAAGCATGAATGAAGTAACTTTGTATGTGAAGAATGTTGACAAACATACTCTGATCGTATCAATGTATGTAGAT
>Ga0325414_1008336_pt1 | contig 10989 bp, 8 predicted proteins | sample PopdelMetagenome_8_FD_206183 | JGI IMG/M metagenome (GOLD analysis project Ga0325414, IMG submission 206183) | Populus deltoides microbial communities from Bellville, Georgia, United States - Leaf-PdKOR-R3 | ecosystem: Host-associated > Plants > Phyllosphere > Phylloplane/Leaf | place: USA...
TGGTTGTTGATTAATTGTGTGTATATTAATGTAGTCAAAGCAATTTTTTAAAAGTGATTTTTAATTAAAAATTATTAAAACAACCTATAAATATAAATTTAAACTTTTGTAGATATAAAAACATTTTAAAAAACACTTTTGAATCACAAAAATAAATATTTTTGTTTAGAAACAAGCATTAAAGTTGTGGATTGAAAAACAAAATAAGAAAGATTTATTTTCCACTTCATTTAGTGTTTAGTATTGTGGTAATGATTGCTTTATAAAATTCTTTTTTTTTAGAAATACATAAAAAAATATATTTTTTTCTTTCTTAAAATTCATTTTTTTTATATATCAATATATTAAAACAATCAAAAAATAAAAAAAACAAATTAATTTTTTTAAAAAAATCAGTTTTCTAAAAACACGGTACAACCACAAATACAAGCACTATCTTGAAGATGTTTTCTGAGAAGATGTCTTCTGATCATTAATACAATAACGAATTTCTTTTCACTTCACGTGTGTGTGTGTAATTTTGGACTTCAAAATTACAGATCCAAACCCCCATCAACCAAATTAAACCACGCTACTTGATACAATAGCCATATTTTCAGAGACTTTGTAATTGATCTGGTTTCTTCATAGCAAGAGATCTCAAAACAATACAAGCAGAAGCACTTCTTCTTCAAATTACTTCTAACTTGATTTTACTATCTACTTGTTTTGATTGTTAAATGCTTTTGTTCTTAATAGGAGCTAACTAAACTAGCTTGCACCTATGATCTTAATCGCCATACCTGCCCTCCAAGTTCCATAAAGCATAACTAAATTGATTGGGACATGCTAAAATCAACACTTGAGCTTTGTTTTTGACAAATCAACACTTGAGCACCTATGATCTTTATTTTTGACATGCTAAAATCAACACTTGAACATACTTCCCTTAATTAGAAATTAGAATGGATGGATTACAATTAAGATAATTAAATATTATGAAAGATTTGAAGTTCTGAACTCTCCTCTGAAGATTCTGTCAAAAGAACACACAAGTGTTCCCAATGCAAATATGGGACGCGTTATTTGCACACTCATGTCGTGCTTGCTTGTGACCTTTGAGCGGCTTGCTGGAAAAGGCAAAAGGAAATTGGCATTTGACCCCATAGCCTTGCATCCGACGAGAGTTGCGAGTATTGTGAGGGTGATTTTTGTGAAACAAGTTGTGTTGAAAATCTTCAATCCGATGACCATCCATGAGGAGCTGCGCCATATCAGCAGATTCCACCATTAGGACCGCGGATGTCGAGGAGGCTTCCATGTACTTTCTTTTTTGTGGGACCCGTGGGTGTTGTTGGAGGGGGGAGAAGAAGAATGTGGCATGAAAACAAGGTAACCGTACCCGATCGATGATCGGCAATGAGGAGGAATCAATGGTTTTTTCTCCTTCTTTTCTAGAGAAGGGATCTCTTAAATAAATCATAATTTCTGCTCTTTGTTTGAAAAATCACCTCTGAGTCTTCTTTTGTCGGTCCCACCACACTAATGGATTTTAAATTTGTATTGAAAAATATATTAGTTTAGAATAGTATAAAATATATTATGTTGATGATAGGTAAGTGTTGTTTTGGGTTGGAGGTGTTTAATGCATTTTATATTAAATAAATCTTGAAATTTAATTAAGACTAAAATTTAGAATTTGTGTATGAACTTAGGTCAAGATCTGTAATCCTTTAAAATCTCCTTTGATCATGTTTAAAGGGTGGGAGAAGGGAGGGCATATAAGGGTGGTAACCAAAATAAGGTTGGAGTAACAAAAATGTCAAGAGAGGAAAATTTACTTATCGAGTTGGGCTAAAAGTTTTATGAATATTATAAATATTCGCAAGTTAGGCATATTAATTATCTTATTCTTCAATAATTCTAAAAAAAATATTGGGTTGCAACCGTTGAAACTATATAGAATCCCTAAAATGCATATATTAGAGACAACATAAAAATTATCATAATTTTCACATAAAAACAAAATAAAACAAAAATCATAGTCAAGTATTTTATCAAACAGTTAGGGTGTAATATGATATGAAAATAGATTAATAGAAAGAGACTATAAAGTGATTTTGAGTTTGTGATTTGACTAAAAAAATATTAGTTCAATATGAATTCTTGAAATTTTTATTTGTTTTCTCATGGTCTCTATGTTACCAAACAAAAAATATTAAAATTGTAAAACGCACTATCATTTCATCAAATTAAACTTAAAAAGAAACTTTAAGTTCATTACTTGCCAAGAGCATTAATTATATGGGTAAGAGATAAAAAAATTGATAAAAAATGAAGTATATGAAGTTTGAAGGATATAATTGAAGGGAAAGAGATTAAGAGAATGAGAGACAACTATGAATGTGAAGGCAAGAAAAGAAAAAATAAAGAGAATGAAGAAAAAAATATTATTTATACCAAGGACTAGGTTACCTAGACTGGGTTAAATGAGATGGGTTTAAGAATTCTAACCCACACTCGACCCGTGATATCAATTAATTAGGTGTTTTGATCCATTATTATTCGTAATATTTGTATTATTCAATTTTAACTGGTTGTGTCAGGTTAGATAATGCATATACCATAGACAATCTAGTTTTTTTTTAACACTCCTAAATAAGATCATGAAGACCTTTTAAGAATATTGACAGGATATTTTTTCATTGTATTGGTAAATATTCATTTTTTGCAATTAATCATTGTCAATTGTTTAGTTTAGTTTGGTTTATTTACTGTTGTTGGCTTTTTTTTAATAATATTATAACATTAACAAAATTTATTAAATTTAGTCGAGTCAATTACTTAAAATTTGAGTTTTTCTTGCTTTTTAAAAAATATTAGCATCACATAATCATCTTTTTTTTATTTATTTAAAGAAAGCCATTCTACATAATTTTATTGAACATATGTGATGTAATTGGAAAAGTAAAATTAAGATTACCATACAATGAATTAATTTATAATTTTATTTAATATAATTGGATGTTTTTAAAGCATTTTTTAGAATGGTAAGAACCGAGAATAACCATAAATAAAAATATAATTTCTAGCTTCATATACATCATTAGAGGTAAGTTATAAATTGTTAATATAACCGGTTAATAAAAATAAAGTACAATAAATAAATTTAAATGGATCAAATTTATCTATACACAAGCCAAGATGCATGTTTTGCGATTTCATTAAAAACTAGAAACGTATCGTATTAAACTATTTCAAAGCTTTATCATATAAATAATATAACATGACTCCATCCACCTCACTACATGAAAAATATAATGTAATGAACAGAACAGAATAGAACAAAATAGTTATTAGCTCATGAATATTAGCTATAATTTAGTTAGCTTATCGGCAAATCTTGTTGGTATTATTAATGTGCTGGGCAATAATTACTAAAGTTAGTTTAATGTTTGTTAAGTTAATTATCCTGTGATATGTATTGTAGTGCCAAGGGTTAGGCATGCATTGTGATGTTTTATCTAGTATATAAGCTAGAGATGATGTTGAATAAAAAAGACGAGAGGCAGGTGTGCTGAAAAAACAAATCACACATGAATGAGAGAAGTAGTGATTCCTTGTGAGCGTGTGTGTGTGATTTTTCTTCCTAAAATTGCAGAACTGGTTTGCTACGATAAAGTGAGGCTTGTGAATATTGCAATTGCAGCCTGATTATCAACAATAACCTTAGTAACTTTCCTTTGCTCCATGTCCAAATCTGTTAAGATTTTTCTAAGTTATAAAACTTGATTTGCAGCTGCATTCGCTGCAACATACTCTGCTTCTGCCGTTGATTATGTAACAATTTCTTGTTTTTTGAAACACCAGGAAAAGATTCTTGATCCAAAACTAAAATAATATCTAGAGATGCTCTTCATGTCATCACAACTGCTAGCACAATCACTGTCTGCATATCCTTGGAGTTCAAAATTTTCAATACGACTAAACTGATATACCTCACTACTCTTTTTGCAGCCTTTAAGTGAACTTCACTTGCACAATGCATGAACCTTGATAACAAGCTTACAACATGTATGATATCAGGTCTTGTTGCTGTGAGGTACGTACATCAGACATCCAATCAAGCTTCTGTAAATTGCTTCATCTACTTTGTCAGCTCCATCTTCTTTACAGAATTTTTCTTTCAAGTTCATGGGCGTAGTCATTGATTTGCATTCTTCCATTTTGAATTTCTTCAAAATCTCTTTGGCATATTTTTGTTGACAAATGAAGATCCCACGCTGGTTTTGTTGCACTTCCATACCAAAAAAATAAGACATTTCACCAAGGTCCGTCAAAGTTTCAAAGACCTTCATCATTTCTGCTTTGAATTTGTCTATCATGCTTGGATTGTTTCCTGTAACAAAAAGATCATCTATATAAAGTGAAACCACAATGTAATCAGAGTTTGAGTTTCTAATGTATAAGGTTGATTCACTCAAACTTTTCTTAAAGTCATGTTTGAGTAAGTGCTCATCAATCCTGTTATACCAGGCTCTTGGAGCATGTTTCAATCCATATAAAGCTTTCTTTAATAAGTAAACCTTTTCTTCTTCACCTCCCATAACAAAACCTTTTGGATGTTCCACGAAAATTTCCTCCTGCAGATAATCGTTCAAGAATGCAGACTTCACATCAAGTTGAAATATTTTCCAACCTTTTTGAGTTGAAACTGCTAGTAGCATTCTTATGGTGTCTAAGCGTGCAACTAATGCAAAAGTCTCTGAAAAATCTGTACATAACCTTTAACCATCAATCTAGCTTTGTGTTTGTAGATAGTGCCATCAGCATTCAACTTGTTTTGTAAACCCATTTTACTCTAATAGGTTTTTTGTGTTTCGGCATGTCCACCAATTCCCATGTTTGATTCTTCTCAATCATCCTCAGCTCTTCTTTCATTGCATCAATCCATTTTGGATCATTTTTGGCTTCTTCAAATTCTGCAGGTTCTAACACAACTGCATTGCAGCTTTGATAAATGTCTGTAAGCAATTTAGTTCCTCTGACTGGTGCTTCATCAATGTCATCAATATCTTGCACAATTTCCTTACCTGCACTTTTTTCTGCATCCTTGAAGTTCTACTTTTCGGTTTCAATGAACTTGATGTTTTTGCTAACTATCACCTTTTCTGTTTAAGGTTGAAAAACTCTATAGCCTTTTGTAACATTACTATAGCAGACAAAGATGTCAGTTTCAGCCTTTCTATCAAGTTTATCTCTTCTTACCCGAGGAACATAAGTGAAACATAAACAACCAAAAATCTTTAAATTATGGAGTGAAGGTTTATAACCGTGCCAAGCTTCATATGGAGTCTTGTTTTGTAATGCTCTTGTTAGCAGCCTATTCAACAAGAAAACAGCAGTGTTCACTGCCTCTGCCCAAAACTTCTTGGGTAAATCTTTCTCAAATAACAGACACCCTGCCATCTCTATGATTGCTCTGTTTTTTCGTTCACTTACATCATTTTGCTGAGGAGTGTAAGGTGTAGTATATTGATGTTTAATCCCTGCATCATGAAAAAACTTGGCAAACTTGTTTGATGTGTATTCGGTGCCATTATCAGATCTTACAACCTGAATTCTGTGACCACTTTGATTTTCAATCTAGTTTTTAAACTTCAGAAAAACACTTGCTACCTCAGTCTTAAACTTTAGGAAATAGACCCAGCACATTCTTGTATAATCGTCAATGAAATCAATATAATACCTGCTTCCATTCAAAGATATTGTCTTCAGAGGTCCAGCAACATCAATATGAATAAGCTGAAGCTTTTTCATTGCTCTCCAGGCCTTGTTCAGAGGAAATGAAAGTCTATTTTGTTTGCCATATTGACAAGAAGAACAAACTGTGATTTCTTCTTCCAGGTTTGGCATTCCTTGCACCATCTTCTTTTTCTGCATCTGCACCAACGTTGCTTGATTAAAATGCCCCAACCTCTTGTGCCACAATTCTGTCTTATTTATAGTGCTTGGAAAAGCAGCCGACTCCTTTTCCATCCAGTCTAGTGAAAAGCTTTTTCCTTTCATCTTTATAGTGAATATTTCTAATCCAACAGGATCAGAAATTGAGCAATGTTTATCTTTGAACACAACTGAGTATCCTTTTTCAAGAAGCTGACCAACACTCAACAGATTCAGATCAATTTCAGGGACAAAAAGAACATCTAAAATGAGTTTTATACCTGAATTTCCTTTAATAGTAACTGTTCCTTTCCCTTTGACAGGAATATATTCATCGTTTCCAATTCTGACTTTAGAAACACTCGATTTGTGAAGTTGCTTGAATATATTTTCATCATTAGTCATGTGATTTGTGCAACCACTATCTATAAGCCAGCAATCACTTGCATGTTTGCTAGCAAAACAAGTGGTCACAAACAGCTGCTCCTCCTGTTGTTGATTTGCAACTTAAGCTTCACCCTCTTGCTGGTTAGTTTTGCTTTTGCAAATCTTCTCCATGTGTCCCAGTTGATTACACTTTCTGCATTTAATATCAGGTCTCCACCAGCAATATTTCTGTAAGTGATTTGTTTTCTTACAGTGTTGGCAGGGAGGAAAGTTTCCAATTCTTTTACTGCTGCTACCGGCTCCCTTATATTTGTTGATCTTCGTCCTTTGTCTCTTTTCTGAACATGCATTTTAGCTTGAAAAGCTCCTTCCATGGACTCCTCTTGCCTTATTATTCTTCTTTGTTCTTGTGCCTGTAAAGCATTGAGCAATTCTGCCAAATAAATTTTTGACAGATCTTTAGATTCTTCTAACGAAGAAATTTTTTATTCAAACCTTTCAGGTAGAGTTACAAGAATTTTTTCAACAACTCTTTTATTAGGAAGGTCTTCTCCCAATAGTCTTACTTTGTTGACTATGGAAAGTAATCTATTAGAAAAATCTCTGATTGTTTCTATTTCTTTCATCTTTTGCATCTCAAATTCCCTTCTCAAATTCAAGACTTGCATTTGGATTATTCTCTCATTTCCGTGGAAATCTTCTTGAAGATAATTCCAAATTTGCTTGGTTATATCAAGTACAATTATTCTGGGAAATATTGCTTTTGAAACTGCAAAGTAGAGACATGTTTTTGCTTTGAACTTCCTGGCTCTTTCCTCATGATGATTTCTGATTTGAGCTAGAGTAGGATTTGCAGGAAGTGGTTGTGTTTTCATTCTTATAGCCCACATTTGATAGTTTTCACCAGTAAATACTGATAGTGATGCAAGAGAATACATATATGATGCCAGTGAAAAAAGATAGTAGGCTTTGGTGTTTGTATGTTTGGTGAAAAAGGTTTTCTCACAGGTTACTCTCTTCACTCAAGCTGGTCCCGTAAGATCAAATGTAGCTCTGATACCAATTTGAAGTTGTTTTACAGTATAGAGATATAGAAGAATAAAGAAAATTAACCAGCAATAAGAATGTTGTTATTGTGACTGCAAGCATATTTTCTTTATTGATGGAATCACTCTTTTATACAAGAGTTTTGATAACAAACTTCAGAAAAATAATGACAAGATTTTAATAGAAAAATAGCTGTTCTATAACAGCTTAACATCTTGACAAATTGGAGCTAATCTTGACACAATCTTGTCAGCATCGGAGACATTTTCTTCTGCAGCAAATGAGGCAACCATCAACAGATTCCTTGTGAGCGTGTGTGTGTGATTTTTCTTCCTAAAATTGCAGAACTGGTTTGCTACGATAAAGTGAGGCTTGTGAGTATTTTTTTAGCTGTATTATTTAACCCAATTACAGCCTAACAAATCTATTAGGCATGACAATTAAGATAATCCTGTAACTACTAACTCTTCTGCAGTTTAGTCTAGAAAGTTCCTGTATTTCTTCATTCATTCAAGTAATCAAACACATTCTCTGCTTCTATCGTGTCTACAAATTCTGTTTGTGACAGTCATCATGTGCAGCTGAGGTCTGAAGCAATCGTGAGGCAGAGAAAGGAGGAAGATCCGCTTCAACCAGCAAAGGACTTCTAGAACTCCAGTACTTTAGCTTTCTGAGACCTGAATTTCATTATTGTTTGCCTAAGGAAAAGAACTACACATCATTAAAATCACTCTCAACATGCAGAAAGATCACTATCTTACAACCCTGCTCTCCTCCAATGCAGTTTTCTCCAGCACAAGACAGCATTAGACGCGCAATGGGTAGAGCAATACTACTAGCATTTCACCTGAGGCTCTGGATCAATGGAGATGCGATGGTGGTGAAAAATGCAAAGGCGGCAAGGGATATTGCAATTTTGTCCAATACTTTGGATACTTCAGGAAACCTATTGCTAATTAACTGCGAAACTAGAAGAGAACAAAAGGTAAGTAGTATGGCTAAAGAAAGCAAGAAAAGGGAAAAGGGGACTTTGGAATGTTGAGGTTTTTTGTATTGGAGAGCTATCTGAATTGCTGCTCCGAAACAGAATGCCATGATTATGCTAGGCCATTCTAGAGTGAACTGTTTAACAACGATCATATTGGTTTGTTGTGGATTGATGGCAGGGGAAGGTGTCAGTTGTGGTGGAGGTAGTGCTTGTAGCTCTATTTCCATAGTAGAATGAGGTTGAGAAGCCTGTGATTGTTCTGTTTGCACCAGTATCTCTGTGTTGATGGCTGTGAAATGTGAGGATTGTGTTTCTTGGTTCTGAGATAATTCCTGATTATAAATGGTAGCGGAGGGTTGTGCCAGCGATTCTGTTAACTGGGGTTCAAGGTTTATGGCAAGAGAAGGAGGTTGTGTATGTGACGGTTGTAGTGCTTGAAGTGGTGGTTGCATCATTTCTGGGCTATGTTATCTAAACGCAGAGGTTGGTTTTCTGGGTTTTGAGATCTTTGGGTAATGGTAAGAGGGGCTTGTGGATATGGCCGCGTTCCCTGTGATTTCGACTGCAGATCGAAGGCAGGAGAACGAGGTGGGGTGTTTGATGAGTTGAAGCTTGAAAGCAAACACATTCAGGAGCCCAATATATAGGGATATTTTTGGGTACCACAGCTTGTTCTGCCCAAGTATTTTATCTCGTTTCTTATGTAAAAAACAAACTATGATCTCGAGTGCTTTCTCACATATCCTCGGATCTTACTGCAAGAACCATGGAGCTGACGAAACTGCTGCAGCACCAAGATTAACTTTACTAAAGTTTTGACCTGTGTGAAAGTTCAAAGAAACAGAGTGGAATCAATATTTTGACGTGGCAAACGTAAAAGGTCTTGACAGTGGAAGAAAGAAACAAATTAAGAAGCATATTTGCCTACAGTATTCGGTTATTGTCATCATTGGTGGTAATGAACTAAGCTCATCCATTCTATCCGAGAAGCCAACAAGCCATTCTACATATCCGACTCTTCCATGTTCGGTTCTTTTGCTATCACCACATGGCAAAGGCAAGAAGAGGACTAGTTTTTCAAGTGTGCGCGTGCGTGCTATGGCACAAAGTATTTTGATTTTGAAAGTATTTTTGATACAGGAGTATTGAACATATGTGATATAATTTGAGAAGTTAAAATATTACTTTATTTAATTTAATTGGATGCTGCTTTTTAAAATTACATTTCAAATGGTGTTTTATAAAAATTAACATTTTTTTATTTAAAATTAATTTTTATATATTTTTGGATCATTTTAATATACTGATGTGAAAAATAATTTGTTTTAAAAATAATAATAAATATTATTTTAATATATTTTTAAGTAAAAAACACTTTAAAAAATAACAATTATCGCATTTCCAAACACCTTCTATAAAAAGAGCCAAACAACTCGAAAGAAAGGCAAGGGTAAGGAAAGGAAGGGAATAAGGAAACAATTATCTATTTTTTTAGATAATTATTTTACCAAATCTGATTAAAGTAAAATATAAAAAAGAGAATTTAATTAAATAATTAAGAGTTAAACATAATTTTGGACTTCAAAATTACAGGTCCAAACCCTCATCAACCAAATTAAACCACGCTACTTGTTACATTAGCCATATTTTCAGAGACTTTGTAATTGATCTGGTTTCTTCATAGCAAGAGATCTCAAAACAATACAAACAGAAGCACTTCTACTTCAAATTACTTCTAACTTAATTTTACTAGCTACTTGTTTTAATTGCCTTTATTTATTGTTAAATGCTTTTGTCTTAATGAGAACTAAACTAGCTTGCACCTTTGATCTTAATCGTCATTCCTAAATTGATTGAGACATGCTAAAATTTGATTTTTTTTAATTTAGGTGGATGTTTGGACTAGTTAATATGTACTTCGACTAATTTTACGAGTTCTAATGTTAATGATCATGTAAGCCTCTAGTGGCCATAAAAAAACTCAAAGACATAACTATTAAAGAGCAAACTCAAAACCTGACCTACTTAAGCTTTATTTTTGACAAATTGAGTGGCTGGAAGTTACCAGGTAACATACTTCTCTTAATTAGAAATTAGAATGGATGGATTACAATTAAGATAATTAAATATTATGAAAGATTTGAAGTTCTGAACTCTCCTCTAAAGATTCTGTCAAAAGAACACACAACTGTTCATGCAAATATAGGACACGTTACTTGTAGACTCATGTCGTGCTTGCTTGTGACCTTTGAGCTCCTAGGAAAAGGCAAAAGGAAATTGGCATTTGACCCCATAGCCTTGCATCCGACGAGAGTCGCGTATTGTGAGGGTGATTTTTTGAAACAAGTTGTGTTGAAAATCTTCAATCCGATGATCATCCATGAGGAGCTGCGCCAAATCCGAAGTGTCCGCCATTAGGACCGCGGATGGAGAACCTATGGTGAGGAGGCTTCCATGTACATTCCTTTTTGTGGGACCTATGAGTTTGGAGAGGGGAGAAAAAGAAGGTAGTATGAAAACAAGGTAACCGTACCCGATCGATGATAGGCAAGGAGGAGGAATCAATGGTTTTTTCTTTCATTTCAAGACAAGGGATCTTAAATAAATTAAAATTTTTATTATTTTTTAAAATTTATTTTTTATTT
>Ga0325414_1008337_pt1 | contig 10989 bp, 5 predicted proteins | sample PopdelMetagenome_8_FD_206183 | JGI IMG/M metagenome (GOLD analysis project Ga0325414, IMG submission 206183) | Populus deltoides microbial communities from Bellville, Georgia, United States - Leaf-PdKOR-R3 | ecosystem: Host-associated > Plants > Phyllosphere > Phylloplane/Leaf | place: USA...
CAACATGGAGACTGATTTTCAACAGCCATTCAAAGGTTCTTATCAAAAGCCAACCAAACTACGTGTGATGTAACTGCATTATAGAGGGATTTTGTTGCTATGCAGTCACTTAATCACATGGTAGTAAAATAAAAATAAAAATGAGTGTGAAGTCCTCTCCTCCATTATAAAGAAGGCAATAATTTTGATATTTGAATTTAGTAGTTAAAAAGGCTAAATGACAAGAAACATGTGATCTTTTTTGTTATTTTATAATAATATACCCAACAAGAACCTTAGAATTAATATCTATATATATAGTTGACAGAATTGACTTTGAAGCATGATTGATCGATGCATAAAACAATTGATGTCTAATTAATTGTTTTACTTTACTAATACATATATATTTGCTAGCTGTCCATTTAGATTGAGATAAAGCTCCAAAGACTAAACAAATAATTATATATAAAAAAAACCCCCCATATATATATTTATATATATAAGCAAATGATATGGCCTTTGCAAGTTCGAAAGTCAAAAACGATGATTCAAAATTGCATGATGTCAATACAAGTGATCATAAATCGTGGTATTCTTTTATCTTTGATTTTATCTATTCACAAATAAATTAGTTACTTTTTAAAAATATTTTTTTATTTTAATTTTGTTTAAGATTATGTTTTTATTTTTAATATATATATATATATATTAAAATCATATAAAAATAAATATCAACTTGATATTTTTTAAGGTAAATATATTTTTAAAAAGCATTAAAAAACAAAAACTACAGAATTCTAAATGTCACGTTTTTTTTTCAACAAGTTGTTGCCTTAATCAGCGGGACAATATTTACTCACAAGACGTGATTAGGATATTTTTGGGCCCAGTTTTTTTTTTTTTCTCAAAAGAGAAAACATATATAGAATAATTTTTATCCACTTTTCCCATTTAATTCTATTGAATTTTCACATGCAGTCCCCTCTATGATCACAAGATGTACAATTACTCAAATTCTAATTAACCAATGAAGGGGACGGTTACTCTTGGTTTACATTAATTAATACAGCACTAAACTAGCCAGGAAGAAATTCGCATAAGAATTGTTGTCACGTCACCATCATCTTGGAGATTTTAGGGACTCCACTTGGGATTTTCCACAGGGACCCCTCATTCTTATGAAGAGCCTGTACTCGTCGAATGTCATAGCTGGATAGAGTGGAGGCCTGTCTGGTGCCACGAGCTCCTTCAAAGGCTCTATGGGTATATCACTCCTTGGATTGTAGAAGAAAGCAAGAGAGAGACGCTCGTCTGATGAATTTACCATCACCCTGTGCTCCACGCTCTTGCAAGTTGCATTGCTTAGCACCTAAGTAAACGAATCCACAAAACAAAACTGTTTACTACATCGCTCAAATTAAAAACTAACAAGACCGAATTTGCCACCGTCAATTAATTATAGTTAATTAAATCCCTTGGTGTTGTTCAAGGAATTAATAACAGAAAAAAAACATGGAATTACATGCTCAAGTGGGAAGGAATAAGATGCTAGAATATTGCTTGTGATTTTTGCAACCCCAATGAATCCAACCACGGGTCATTTCCATACTCTTAGAAACTCAATTTAGGTCCCTCAAGTTAATAATTTTGTGATCCGCGCTTACTATTCCCAGTTCATTGTCAGTCAAATAACGACAATTGACAAGATTTTATCGTCGAAGCATCTACTTTGGAATATATTATAGGCCAGTAGGTTGCATTCTGCTTTAGGCAGGCAAATAATACACATATTCATTGCACTAAATTTGATGGAATGGTTGTAACGATAATAGATAGATGCGGTTTGAAATTGTGTTTTCAATAATATTTTTAAAAAGTTTAAATATTTTATTTTAAATTATTTTGATACACCAGTGCTAAAAATAATTTTTTTAAAATAAAAAAATATTATTTTAGTAACTTTTTAAATAAAAAATATATACTTTAAAAATAACCAATATAAAAGAATCCTCCATCAATAATTAAGCTACATCGTAAATACATGCATCCTTGTAAAAAGTTACCACTCTTTTTTTCCTTTTTTTTTTTTGTTACTTGTTTATACTAAAGAGATTGCTGAGAAGTCAAAGACATAACATAAGATTCTATCTGGTTGTGTTAATTATCTCCACCACTCTTTATTTTAGATGGTGCATCGAATAACTAATCCATGTTTGTAAAACATGGTTTGATGACTTGTAGTTTTCTAGAGGCAGCTAATTGTTTTCTGGGTCAATATTCTAACCCCATTCCATATGTGAAGAACCGGGCATCGAATAACTAATCCATGTTTGTAAAAGTCATCGTTATCAAATTACGACAAAAAAGAAAGACGACGAAATGCTTTCTTGAGGCATGGGCATAGCCAGTGAAAAGAGAGCGAAAATTAATAATAGTACTCAATTATTTTTTGGCGGGATTTAAACTCTTTACATGAGGAATTCTCAATGTGCAATAGTACTGGAAGCGACAGGTAGTGTAATTACTTAAAGCAGAACAAAGAACGTATGACAGGCAAGAATCAAGTCATTGCAGATCCTTGTGATGTTCTGATTATGTTTTTTTACGTGGGAGTACAGTAATGTTTGTCATGTGATGTCTAAACGATCGAGAGGCTATATATGTGTGTTTTTTTCTTGCATCAAGAAACCTTCTAGGTTCATGATCCACAAGTTCTAACCAAGAGAAGAAGATATATATTCATGCTTTTCATTGAGACCACTCGCTCTAGAACGGGACCAAATGACAAGTTCTTTGAAGAAAAAAAAACACTTTTGACTAATTGTTGGATTATAACTTGTTACTACCCCATCAAAAATATGACCCCTCCATGTTCCCTATACGTTTCATAAATCTCATCCAAACATACATATATATATATATATATATATATATATATATAGATAGATAGATAGATAGATAGATAATCTAGTGAGAGAAACAGAGAAAGTATATGTTACCTGAATTTGATCACCAATATTAACAATAAAAGCATGTGGAACTGGCTTTACAGTGATCCAATTCCCATCTTTACGGACTTGAAGACCAGGGACATTACTGTCCGGCAAGAGAAGGGTCATGCCACCGGGATCCGAATGTGACGATAAACCAAGGGTCAGGTCAGGCTGTGGACATTTAGGGTAAAAATTAACTCTTAGGCATGCCCCGATATTTTCTCCACCAAAGGCATTTTGAAGTTGTTCCTCTCCTAATCCAAGGTTTATTGATAAAACCTTCATTAACTTCCCACACAGCTCCACCAATTGTTTACCATATTCATCAAGAACTGCCCTACAAATTCATCAGCAAGGCTTGCTTAAAACTAAATTGAAATTGTTGGTGTAAAAAAAAAATCCAATCTTAGTAAGGTAAAATCCAAATACATGGTTGATATAAAACAGTTATATATATATATATATATATATATATATATGAGGCTAGAAAAGGTGTAGTAAATTTTATTATAAGAATTTACTAGGTACGATGTATAATAGGAAATCAATACGACACTTGAATTTGCAACTTGAAAAGCGTTCGGCTAATCTTAATTAATTGGTGTGCTAAAAACAAAGAAGAACCAAAAAAGTAAGCATGTGTTCTAAAAAGGGATTGAAATATACACACGCACACACACCTGCAATCAGCTGTAATGGCAGGCCATTTGTTATAGTCCTTCAATGGTAAAGGAAGATAGTGCAGGAAGTAGTAATCACTCCAATCAAGAATCGCACCTTTTTCAACCCCTAACCGGCTACCATAACCTTCATAAGTCTTGGGTGTGTTTGCATAAGCTTGCTTAACCTCCATGGGCGAATGAAAGAATTGTCTCCATACTTCTCGAGCACGGTCCATCAATTGAGGGCTAACACCATGGTTAATAACTTGAAAAAATCCCCACTCCCGGCATGCTATTGAGATTTGGTCAAGTATTGTGGCTCGAAGAGCATGATCATCACCATATAGCCTGGCAAGATCAATGACAGGGATGTTCACATCATTCGAAGTGGTGGGATTTACGGATGGCCTCTGAAGTAAGGGCTTGACATATCGCTCTGGAATTAGGGGTATGCCGCTATCGGACAAGGATTGTACTCGGACTATAGGTTCGGGCCAATCTTGGAGCTTATTCATGACGTTTTGTAGGTTTGGTCTCCAAGGTTGATTCTATGTATATGATTGGAGGTACCGTGGAACAATAAACATAGTCTTTAGTAATTAGTTTTGAGAGAGAGTAAAAGAATGAAATACAGGCAAAGCGGCCTAAGTTCAGAGAGAGGGGGGGGATAAAGGCACAAGAGAAGAATGTAAAGAGCAGTAAATATAAGGGGAGGGGAAGTGGCAGGTGTAAGGAAAGTGAAATTGACGTGAAAGAGAACGTGGAAAAAATGGCGTTTAAAATATCTAAATGGGGGCATGATCATATATATCCAGATATTATATACTTGTGAGTGTGTGTGCGCGCGCTTGTGGATTTTGGGTTGAGATTGAGTGAGAGAACAGACTTCTTCAATCTTATGTGTGGTGCTTTTTGCAGAAGTACTGTCGAAGTTGTGTGCACACATGCGTCTATAATTGCTATATATTTCCATTTGGGTGATTGTGGCCGAGCCAAAATAGACGGGTAAGCAGGAATCCATGTATCGTCCCATCTACTACTAAAATCCAATTCCCAATCACTTTTATAAAACCCAAAAGACCTAGCCACAACGTTTCAGTAGCCCTGAAAAAAACACAACGAAAAGTCAATTTAATTAGACATTTTTAACTTCTTTTTTTATGAAACCATTTACAACTCTTGTGATGATGGCCCATGCATGAAGAGGACCGTCGACTCTTTTCGCCTCCGTGCTCACTTTGGCTTACTCTTCTCCCTTTCATTCGATGTGAACCACATACCCCAGTACTGTATGGCCACTTCAAGAGAAAGTGTTCGCGTTCGCCAATGGATGGTAGCGGTGATGAAAAGAATTCAAGCCTTACTGTCTCTCTGTCTGGCATTCCATTCTTACCAGAAAAATAAAGATCCTGCTAGTTAGCCAGCCAGCCAGCTTAAATCCTAAATATATGAATGAGATATCGTCTTGTAGCTAGAAAAGCAAGGATTAGGTTAAAAACAAAAAACTGTGAACCTCTGAGCAAAATATAATTAATATAACCTGTAAATTAATAATCTTGATTAAATAATATTTTTATTTAGTCTTGATTTAAATTTTAAATTTAAATAATACTTTAATTAGATAATAAATTTTTAATTATGTTCTTAAAAGTATTAGCTTATATAGAAGTTTAACGTACGGTACGTAAACTGAATTTATATTATATGAACAATATATCATTAACGTTATTTTTTGTATAATATACGTGGAAAAAAATATTTGTCAATATAAATTAAATGTCTTGTTCAAATATATTTTGGTTTATATATAATTAATAACAAAAATTATTCTCTTATAGATCAGATCTATATAAATGCCAAACAAGAACTATTCCGACTATATATAGATACATTGAACCACGAGTTATTTAAAAGTGAATAAAAACAATAAATTATTAATCGAGTGGATAGCAATGGCTATTGAATTGGTCGACTAGACAACACTCCATTCACAAGTTGACGCTAATTTCTGTCACCCGACTATATATTTATGTATTTATAATTATTTATTCATTGAGAATGAAAGGGCCTTTTATATTAGAGAATGAAATGGCTTTTGACGTTAGTATATACGTACATCGACACCAATTCCAGTAACCATTAATTTAATAAATCTATTAAAATTAATTAATGGGTTTTATTACCAGTTCATTACCTGGTAGTTAACATTGTCTATACCCATTTTCTTTTGAACAGATATTGGCCCCAGTCAGCATTGTCTAGACCCATCGACACCATATGTGTATTGATCAGCTTAGGTCTGATTGGTTCGGAGTCTTATTATAGTATATAGAAGAAGAAAAGAAAACAAACTAACGTTAGTTAAGGCGTTGCATCAGACGCATGAATTATATGTAAAATAATTCCAATATACCAATCATATAAATGCAGCAGAAAATTAATAAGTTATATATTTTCTGTCATCATTGATTAAGTATTGAATATTGTATATAATTGTTCATCAATTTTTGTGCTATCAGCAATAATAAGTCTTCTAATATATGTCAAACTTCAGAGTTTTTTTTTTTGTGTGGATGAAAAACACAGATTTTTCATTAATTAACATCTTTTTTTATTAGATTAGAGACTTTTTATATATAACCTAATTTTTGTATTACTAAAGAGTCTAATCAGCTTTAAACCTTAATTGTTACTTAATTTAAAATTTATATAACATAAATATCACTTTAAGGATATTTTTCTAACATTCTTTCACTTAGATTATATGACAGTAGCACCCGAAAAGTAACAATATCTTTGTAAGATTTAAAATATCTAGTAAATAAAAACACTTGCATTTAAATCAAGAATACAACATATAAATCATAATAGTTATACTTTATAATCAAGTGTTTCTTTTCATGTATTACAATATATTGCATTCGAGAAAATAAGCACTTAATGAGCAAATAAACTTTATAAATTAACTACCAGTAAATATAGAAATTAATATTTTATGTGCACAAAACATCATTTTGATCTCTAAAAATAACATAAAAGATTTTCAGACAATCAACCAAAAAAAAAAATAAAGTCAAATATCAAATAGGTTAGCTAGACATATGTTATCCGCATGATCTTTATATTCGCGATCATTAGCTTTGTGCTAATATGCTCAATGAGAACTTCATGTTCCTTCACTTTCTCTCTCACAATAAGATACTTTATGTCAATATGTTTGTTTCGACTTTCACTCTTATTATTCTTAGAAAAGAAAATTGCAACTAAATTATCACAATATATTTTTATTGGTCTTGATATAGAATCAACAACTTCAAGACCAGAAATAAAAATTCTTAACCAAATCATCTATGTCATTGCTTTATAGCATGCAATGAATTCTGCTTCCATAGTAGATGAAGCAACAATAGTTTGCATACTATTTTTTTCAAGACACAACTCCTCTAGCAAGAAGAAAAATATATCATGAAATAGATTTTCTTGTGTCTACACAACTAGCAAATTTTGAGTCTGAATAATTAATCACCTCAAGGTGATTGGTAGGTTTTTAAGTCAACTGGTAATATGTGGTTCCTTGTAGGTACCTATTAACTTTCTTAGTAGCTTTCCAATGGTTCATTTCTAGATTGCTTTGGAACCTTCCCAATATTACTACTGCAAATAACAAGTCAGGTCTTGTACAGACTTATGCATACATCAAATTACCAACTGCAGATGCATGAGGAATGTTACTCATCCGCTCATTTTTCAATGCATTTTATGGGCATTGATTCTGATTGAAGTTTTTCTCTTTGACATTAGGTGCTACTAAAAATGCACTATTTGTCATCCTGAATCTTTCCAAGGCTTTTTTAATAGAGGCATTTTGAGATAGTTGTTTTGTCTCGTGTAATAAACTCAAATCACTACTTGCAAGTAGAATATCATTTACATATAGAACAATAAAGATATATTTGCTCTCACTAACCTTAAGATTATAACATTGTGAAATTTAATACACCGCTGTCAGGAGTCATGTTTTAGTCCATATATAGATTTTTTTTAGCTTACAAAACAAATGACTATTTGTGTTATTGTAAAAACCTTCACGTTGGTTTATATATACCATTTCATTCGAGTTTTTATTTGGGAATGTTGTTTTTATATTCATCTTATGGAGCTCTAAATCAAAAGAAGCTACCAATATCATTATTATCATTCTTAGAAACTGGAGAGGAGGTTTCATCATAATCCATGCCTATCTCTTGAGTATAACCCGTAATAACAAGTTTAGTTTTATATCGCTTGATATTACCAGAAATATTCTTTTTGGTTTTATAAATTCATTTATAGTCAACGACTTTAGATCCTTATAGTAATTCTAACATTCATGTAGACAGAGGTTGTATTATGTATAGAACTTACTAATTCTTTAATAATAAGATTAATAAATAAAATATCAAGAATAAAATTTATTCATACCTCAGGGCCTGGAATAAAATCCATACTTAATGTTCATTTATTATCCTATTGCAATTAAATTGTATAAAAATAACAATCTCCTTATAGGGCAAGCCATTGTGTTTACAAAATAATTGCAATTAAGCTATTTATAGCATAATAATTTAATAATTCTTAACATGATCATCAAAATAACTTGAGATGTTATGGCTACTTCTAAGTTAATTAATATCATAATCAAATAATAACATGCTTTATTATCAACTAAAAACTTTTAGTTGGTATACTATGTAAATCATATCATGATTGTTCTCTAGTAATTTTCTACAAATAAGTAAATATTAACAAAACCCAAAATGTTTATTTATCCTTCATGGAGGATTGAAATATCCAAATATTAAAATAATTTATGCATGCTTATGCTAACTCCATTATATTTGAATATAACAGTATGTGACACCATCAGCTTACCGACCAGACATTCCATATCAATTGATATGCATCCTGGGAATGTGGTTTAGTCATAGACCAACTTTCCCTAACTAAATGTCTGTCACGAGGTAAAAACATTCATACAAGGACATTATGGGCTTCAAATATTTCATATTTCCCAGCAACCCTTGTCAATACTGTATTTCTGGCCCCCAATCTACCCTTCTGTCTATAATTAATAATCACAGGATATTCATGTGGGAGAGCACTGTTGGATTAAATAAATCCTGCTGTCTATAATAGTCCAGGATTTTGATTTGTTAATGTACGTCACGCAAATCAGCAATAGACTTTGCAGTACCATAATCACGGATATAAAATCAAATTAACTTTAATCAATATAATAAGAAAGAGGCTGTAATACCGCATTTAAAATATTCTCAACATACAAAATATATGAACACGTCATGCAAGCTTTTTAAATGTATTTTTTAAAATTTTATTTAATTATAAATAAAAAAATCTATGTATATATTAAATTAAATACATCAAGAGTAGTATGTGTCAATAAATATAAAAAAACAAATGTCTATTCAACCAGTCTTGCTGCGGGTCGATTAATTTTTTTCTAATACCAAAGAATTAATGTGTAAATATTATTAATATATTTTTTAACATTAAATAAAAAATATAACCATAAATAAATAAAAAAGATGATGATTATATGATTTACAATTATATACAAGAAAATATTATTTCCCTTCTAGAATATGTATAATGTACCACCATACGGTACTATACAAGGAAAAACTGTCTGCAGGTGACGTGCGTCTGACTTGGAATGGTGTACTTCGATAATACCACCAGTTTTCTCTCTCCCAGACAAAATTTAAGGCATCATGTTCCGGAACATGAAAGGGACCGATATTAATCTAGCAGGCCAAAAAAGAATTTGAGTAATTTTTGGACTTGGAAGCCACCTGCCACGTGGGAAACTGACCCCTCCCGTCTTCTTTTTTCAATCACCGGGGGGATTTGCGTCCTCTCAGTGACAAATTACAGCGCACAAATCTTGGCAGGCAATTAAATGGCATTCGTAGGAGAGAAATATTTCCTTGTGCCTTTCTTTGCCGGAGTCGAATCCTCTATTATATGCATAACAAATCCATTGATCGACAAAGTTAAGGTCTCAAAATTTAAATATTATAGGGTGGTTGTGGCAGTGGTTATTTTTTAAAATATTTTTTTATTTAAAAATATATTAAAATAATATTTTTTTATATTTAATTTAAAAATTTAAAAATATTGATTTTATACAAAAAAAAAAAAAATCAAATTTTCATGAATGCGGTTTGAAACACAATTCCAAAGGACGTCTATGTTTAATAAGCATTTTCATCATAATTCATCCCAAAAACATCAAGTTTTCACAATTTTACCTTTTCATATTTTCTCAATTTAACATTTAAGAATTTTAATTTAAAATTTAAAATTTTTTCATAAACTCTGTGTATATTTACTTAAACTTATAGAATTGAGTTTATAACATCTTAGCAGATAATGATACAAACTCCAAATATTAACCGGTCAAAGTTTTTTACTTCTTTTTTTTTCTTTTAATGTCACAAACTTCCTCTCTTTACTCATTTTTTTTAATTAATTTTCTTTTTAATTTTTGAGTTAGATATATTTAATATTTATTATCTCATTTATCTTGTTTTAAATCTTAATTTCTCTCAATGATTTTAGAAAGGAAGCAAAAAAAACAAATTTCCAACTTTTTTCAGCACCAGTCAAATTGTACCTCTTTATAATTCTTAATTCTTAAATATTTATTAATTATAATGAATGTTTAAAATTTATAAATGACTTATAAGTTATAAATTATGGATATTCATAATTCAAGAAAGAATTTATGAATATTCATGATTCATGAATATTGATAATTCATGAAAGAATGATATAATTGATGTGTTAGTACATCTATTATTATTATTAATAATAACACCTATTCTCGTCAAATAATAATAATAATAATAATAATTGATGTGTTAGACGTAATTAGATGGTGGGGACCGGTGAGGTGACCCATGCTTATCCTTTTATGTCCAAAGAGTGTAATTAGCCATTCAGTCCCATCTACATACCTGTAAGTTCCGGTTAGCTACGCTATGGTTATATAGCACGTGCAAAAAATAAGACGTCTAGACTCTAGATATCAAACCACCAACATGCACAGTCACAAAGTTCACACCTCACAGCCCATCTTTATGTCCCCGAAAAGAACATCCTACTTTATTCAACAATAAAAAAAATATTTATCTATTTTCCCAAAACGCCCTCTTCAATATAAAATCATCAATTTTCTTCCATATATATTTTATTAAAAAAAAACACAAAGCTTATATATTTCTTATAAATAAGGGAATATGCTACACCAACCCACGTTTATACAAAGTTTTTAGTTTGGTTTGGAGGTG
>Ga0325414_1008339_pt1 | contig 10984 bp, 4 predicted proteins | sample PopdelMetagenome_8_FD_206183 | JGI IMG/M metagenome (GOLD analysis project Ga0325414, IMG submission 206183) | Populus deltoides microbial communities from Bellville, Georgia, United States - Leaf-PdKOR-R3 | ecosystem: Host-associated > Plants > Phyllosphere > Phylloplane/Leaf | place: USA...
ATTAGCGACCAGTTCCTCGGACCATGTCTTTGAACTAGCTTTTTCAGCGCCTCATCTTCTTCTGGACTCCATGGCCCCTTGATCCTATCCATTTCCTTTATCTTAGTAGCCATATCTTCTCAACCCCGGTCTCAATTAAAAAAATATATAAATAATTTAATTTCAGTCAGATATAAGATGAGCGTATTTTGTTTTTCTTTGTTCCTTTTCTCTTTACTGTCAACAGGAAGGAGATGAGACCAGAGAAGGTCGCAAGCAGAGAGGAGGGCGGTGAAGGGGGATTTATGGAAGATTATATATATATATATATATATATATATAAAAGGGAGTGAAGCGGGTGACCGGGAGAGGCGGTTAGAGGTAGGAGTTATGGGCATCGAACTGAAGGCTCAAGGCAGGCGGTTGGGTTTTCGGGACACAGCTGGCGAGGGACACGCGTCATGTGTTAGCAGCACTGATTTGCATAACTCGCTCCCTTAATTTACTTTAGAGATGAGTGTCTTGTTGAGGAGCGTCCGCCCCACTCTCTTGAAAGCTGTGGCTGAGAGTGATTTGGAGCGGTTAATAATCATCTTGTTTGGAGCGTCTGATTTCGATCTTGATTTTTGAATGTTTTATGTACGAAGCGCTGCCTTGTCTTGCCTCTGAGTTAGGATAAGGGTGCAATCATTTCGAAGAGGATTAAATTTCCACAATGACTCCTTCCTTACTGCTTCCAAACTTGTACTTTTTTTATTTTTTATTTTGAAAATATATTAAAATAATATTTTTTATTTTATAAAAAATATTTTTAATATTAACACATTAAAATAATTTTAAAAAATAAATATAAATATAAATATAAAAACAAATATAGTTTTTAACTGTCCCTGGAAAGAAAACAAAAATCAAATATATCTTAAGATAAAGATGGCAACGGTTGGTTGGGCAAGGTTTTATGACTCTCTCTCTCTCTCTCTCTCTCGTTGACCGAGGACTGCCAGCCTGTATACCATTTTTGCGCGGGTTTCTTACAATTTTCTTCTTAAAAAGGAAAGGTTTCACGGAAATTGCTGACGTGGCGGGAACGACAAGTGTGGTAGCCGAATCACAGTGTGGATCAGTACTGGCTGTACTGCTACATTTCCTTGCCAGCCTGGAAACCTGCCACCGACACTTGCCGGTCCCTATCCGTTCTAGGCTACCAATCCTAACCTGTACGGAACCGGTTTTCCAGAAATTGCCTTAAAATGCACATGCTCCCTTGCCCGGGAACTTTCCCTTCATTAACAATTCCCTGTGTTCTTCAACCAAATTAATTAATACTAGAACTAGTATAGTATGAAAGATTGAGAATAGTTGTAATTAATTAACAACTAATTACAGTTGTTTAATGATGATGTATTGATTGATTAGGCATTCTTTGAAATTGCAGTACAATAACAATTTTTTCCATATGAAATCTATTTCGAAAATTATCATTTATTTTACTATAAAAATAATGGTGATAATAATTTAATATCAATTTTTAATTAATATTATGTTTTTTAATAACTAATTTGTGTTTAGCTGGTTTTGCTATTGCTTGTATAGGTTCTATAGGTGATGTGTTATTTGTATTGGAAGAAGTTGATTTATTATAACACATTTTTAGTATTGAATACAATGGTAATAAATGCATGGTGTAAGTTGAATTGAAATTCCTTTTTTTCTCATGATCTTTTGCTAAAACATTGCATAATCATGGTAGTATAATTGTCTAATTATTATAATTGCATGCTGGTTTTGTAAAGCCTTTTGAATTAAAAATGAAATTACCAATTAGGTTACGTGTTGAATGAAATAATATTTCTTTTCTTAACATGTTTTTATGGAGTATCTTTGTCTGTTTTGTCATTTATTCAATAAACTAAAAGTGTTATACAACATGTATTTTATATTATTTAGTTTTTCTTATTATTTATAATAAGTATTTAGTGTTTGTATTAATGCTGAATTCTACATATAAACATGATATCACTGGTTGTTTTCTTCGTTAAATATTTTAAAATATACAATGAAAGATCCTGAATCTATGGATAAGGTTGCTTGGACAGAAAATGTTGCATATACTTTGTGGTATATGCATTAAGGCCATTAACTTGAGAATAAGACCTAATAATTATTTCGATAAAACGGGTTGGAAATTTCATATAACATCATTCAAAGAAAAAATTGGTCAAGCATTCACCCAAACATAACTGAAAAATAAATGGGATGGATGCAAAAAAAATTAAAGGATATAGACAAAGCTTATTTCTGAAACTAGTATGGGATGGGGTAGTGAATTAGAAACAATTTTGGCTAATGGTGAGTGGTGAAAAGAAAAAATTCAGGTTATTTTTCATGATCTTAACTGTTTCATTTGTTGTTGTCATGTTTCTTAAATTTCTTTACTATTTAATGTTGAATTAATTACGTGTAATTCTTTTATTTAGAAAATAAAAGGAGTAAAAAAATTCAGACATGATAGTATTAAACCGTTTTTGAAGTTCAAATTTGACTAAATGTACTTCAACATTATTGCTACTAAAGAGTATGTGTAGGCACCATCATCATGAGTTCTTAATGGCAATGATGAAGTTGATGCTAACACTAACAATGCCAATACTGATGAGGCTGATTTGAAAGAAGAAAACGATGATTCAGAGAATGATGGGATTCCCAATTTTGAGAATGACATTTCTCAAATGGTTAGTATGGTTAATATATCAAGCAACAACATCATAAGAAGCAATGTCAAGAAAAAAAAAAGATCATTTAGAGGTTCGAGGTGGAAAGAAAAGGATTTATGGAGTTGGCTTACAATTACTGTCAAGGTGGGATCAACTAGTTGAGAGCATGCCGCCCAATAGTGATTCCACATCTTTGCATATGGATTGAAAATGGTTTAGTATCTCAAAGGTTATGGGTGAGCTCCACTCAATTCTAGGAGTCACAATTAAAGATGATTTTCATGACTTCACTATTTAGTATCTTAATTTAAGAAGGAGGAGAGAAATGCAGTTTAGTATAGAAAATCTTGAAAACAAGTTAAAATGGCTACAGAGAATGTATGAACAAAGTAAACGTGCTTAGCTGACATGGTATGCCTTTTTTTTTCTAATGCATTTATTTATTTATTCTTTTACAATGTTAGCTAAATTAAATGTGTTATGTTATTTAACATGCTTGATACTTTATTTATACATGTTTACACTTGTAAAATATTGAGCTGGCAGTTTTGAAAAGATTAGTTTCCATTTGATGCATCCTTGAAGTAAGTCTTTATTCATTTTATTATTTAACATTTGAACTTGTCAGTTGTGGGCATATCCATTTTGGTTGGTTTTCATTGCATTATTTTTTTATTTAAATGTTACTGAAGTTGTGAACTTGTTAAGTGAGTTATTTGATTATTGGATTGCTTGTGTTTATCTGTATTCGAATTGTAATTTAAGAGACTAATTGTTAGTTTTTAAACAAATCTTTTTTTACGGATGTTGTATTAATGCATTGTTAGGTGAATTTTGTTTAATTAACCTTAAACATGTAATATATTAGTGAGTATAGCTATTTCAAAATAAACTGGAAATATAATGGAGCATCAATTAGTTTGAGCATTAAATTTTAATTCAATCTAAATTTTCATTTTTATGTATGTTGGTTTCAATAACTCAATATGTATTTCTATTGTGAAACTTGGTGGAAATAATTAAGATGAATTGGAACATTTTATTTTAGGTAATTTTTTTTAATTTAGTGGATTGACATGTACTCTTAAAATGTATTACCAATTAATTTAACATACGTTTGTCAAACATCACAAAGAAAAAGAGATTAATTTAATACCACCATTTTTTCTAGTATCCTTGTTTTGGTGTGTATTTGCTAAAATACTAGCACAACAAAAAAAAAATTAGAAAAAGTTGCCTTGTCAAAACCATAACAAGAAAAAGGAAGCAAAAAAAAAAAAGAAATAGAGAAAGAAACAATTGTTGATCACACAATCTGGCATAACAAGAAAAAGATGCCAAGAAAAAAAAAACCAAATAAAGAAAGAAGAAAAATTTTATGACACAATCATTCATAAAAAAAAAAAAAGAGGCAAAGAAGGAAAAAAAAAATAAAATAGAGAAAGATACAAAAGAGGATGACATAACCTAACAATGAATGTATCTTTGACAAAAACCAGTAAAAAGGCAGCTCTTAGATATAAGAAGTGATGCAAACAATTATTTGCAATGCAAAATCAGTATAAAATATACATAGATAATAATTCAGCAATGTCGTCGAACAATTTCAAATTTTTCATGCCATGTTACATTTCCTTTTTTCCATATAAGGGGGAAGGCTTCTATTATGTATTATGTATTATGATAAAAAAAAAAAAAAACTATCGCCATAGCAAACATCTCAACTTAAATCATTACTAGCAAATGAATCAACTTTTTGTTTTGACAGGTCAGTTATAAAGTCAATCGCTCCAGGTCTTTAATTTTTTTTACAAGCATGCATATTTTTTATTTATTTATGGTGTTCTATTAAAAAACTATTAATTTCTTTATTTACATGTCATTGAAGATATGGATGGTGCATGATTTAATGCTATATTTAACCAAAATTTTGATGACGATTACGAAAATGTAATGAATCGAGTTGTAGACACATTAATTATCGTGGTTGTGAAGGCAGTGATTCCTCAGTAAAGGGTGGTGATGTTGATGACGAAAACGATAACATCAACAACAACAACGATGATGATAATAATAATGATGATGAAAATAACAGTGATGAGGATATTGATGAATCTTTTTTAAGGAGATAATTTGACATGCAGAAATTAATTTTATACACAATAGAGCAATAAACATGTATTATATTAATTATATGCATAAAGAAGCTTATATGGTTTCATACAACACATGCATGCGTTGGTTGAAAAAAGTTTTAAGAGGTCATTAAAAACAATGTGTTAACATGTTTAGGATGAACATAACCACTTTGTTGAGCATGTGTAATGATTTAGAAATGCAGTACGAGTTAAAACCTTCAAGAAAGATAAGCGTTATTGAAAAGGTAGAAATGTTTCTACAATAACAGTAGGGGCTTCAAATAAGGAAGTGCATAAGAGATTTTATGTATTCAAGTGAACCTGTTAGTAGATGCATAAAAGAAGTCCTTAAAACAATATGTTTGTTTGCTGTAAATGTCATAAAACTACTAGATTCTTGAATTTAAAGATAAGAGAAATTGTAATGAATCCAAGATATATATCATATTTCAAGGTAAGACGTATTTTATTTATTGATGTTACAATCAAATTGAATTTTTTTAATGAATGTTTGTAATTAATTAAAATCTAATTATCTTTTCTCATATAAAATTATATCGATGCAATTGATGGCACACATGTTTGTGCATACATATCATTTGAAAATCCAATTTCATATATCAGAAGAAAAGGTGTACCAACACAAAACATTATGATTGCTTGTAGTTTTGACATACAGTTCATGTTTTTGTAGGCAGGATGAGAAGGTAGTGCATAAAATATACGTATTTTTCTTGAGGCTATTGACAATAGCAATATAAAATTTTCAAAATCACCAGAAAGTAGTGATATGATATAAATTGAAGAACAACTAGTGTAAGTTTAATATTATGCTTTTTTAGTTATTGATTAATGAAAAACTTAGCATGATGTTCTTAATTGCAAGTAAATACTATTTGGTTGAAGCTGAATATCCCAATGAGTATGAGTAGTGAGAGGTATCACTTATAAGATTTTAGGCGTCGTGGAAAACCAAGAGGTCATAAAGAAGTGTTTAATCGTGCACACTCATCATTATATAATGTGATAGAATGTTCTTTTGGAGTATAGAGGTGGGGAATTTTACAAAATATGTTCACTTATCAATACAAAACGCAAGTTCAAATTATAGTTGCATCAATAGCACTACATAATTATATTAGAAGGAGATCGTAAGATGATGTGGCTTTTACATAATATGATCGCAATTCCAATTTGTTTCCCAATGATATTTTACTAGATATTATTGCTTGCTCAAATAGCCAACGATCATAGAGGCCTTCACGTATGAATTTCTTCACGTATGGATTTTGTACGTGATGGAATTGCAAATAGTTTGATGAGACAATAAAATAAAAACCTTTTCTAAAGAAATTATTCATTTAATTAAATCTACAATATTTAAATTGAAAATCTTCAATATTAATATATTTCCTTTTAAGTAATTTCATTTCCAAACCTTAATATGAGAAGCATATTAACCAAATACATTAAACTGCCTTTATTTTTCAACACCAATCTCAATCATAGTTTTAACCAAACACTTTAATTTATATAAAAAAAAAACTTCAACTAAAAGTGATTTTTATAAAATTATTTTTTTTTCAAACCACAACCACAAATGCTACTACAATGCCAAACATTAAAACTAATTTGAATTTCTTTTTATTTTTCTTTTTCACTTCAAAAGATCTTATCATAAAATATGATGCTACTTGACAATTTTGTTTTTGAGGATAAAAACAAGTAGGCAAAAGGTACACCAAAGCCATCAAATATTTTCACCTAAACTAGATTATCAGTACACATTACACTGTGGGTTAGACCAAAGTTTTTTTGAACGTACAAAAAATATTTTGGTCATAGGAAACTATTTAACATTAATATTAAATTTGTTCTAGTGAGTCAATCGTAAAATCTCTTTAAATCATGTCGAAGTTGCTTTGATGCGACCTCGTCTGCTTGGCATGTCGAAAGACAACCTAAATAAATGGAAAAAATATGGTTTGACATTTAAAAAAAATAATTCAAGATGATATTTTTTTTAATATTAAGAAGACAACATATTGGATTGACCCGAGTTTCACGACTTAACCCACCAAAACTGAACCTAGATCATAGACTCCACTAAGTTTATTAACTTTGTTTTTTATACTATTTTTTTACTTAATTATATGATAACAAAAATAGATGTTGCAAAATTGAGTACCAACCAAATATTGAGAAAATTGTTTGAGATTGCGATAAACTCATAGTAAGCAAATAAAAAAACTTATGAAGACCAATTCAAAATTCATCAAATATTGAAGGATGAATTTGAAAGAAAAAAACAATAAAAAATTCAATAAAACTCAATGTTTAAGAATGAAATTAAAAAAAAATATGTTAGGTGCGGGTAAAAATCCCAGATGCGCTTGGGGCCGAAAGCCTAGGCCCATGTCTGGACGCTCCATTCACTTTTTTATTTAAAAAAAGACTTGGACAATAAGTCGTCTATAATGGCAGGCAATCAATTGTCTATTAAACCTATAGAAACCACACAACAATCCTCAAAACTGAACTTGATATGTCATTCTACCATGTATAGAGAAAATAATCACCTCCAATTAATTCCTTTCAAGAAGAGAAACTCATTGATATAAAGATCATTATTTTTTGTAGCTGGAATGTGGTCTACCGACCTCCTCATCATTTTTCAGCTAGTCTCTTTCTTCTCTCTAATTATGAAACTAAAAAATAAACAAAATCAATTTTTGAATCAAAATATAAAAAATTGACTATATATTTTTTGTGTGTTTTATATTTCAGTTCTTAGTTTGGTTTCTTTACTATAATTTCAAAATATTATCTTTATCTAATTAGATCATAAAAGAATTCAATTAAACAAAATTAAAGATAAAAAAAATAATAGAGCTTCACAGAAGTACAAATGTTTTAGGGCAGTTGGGTAATTAGTTTGCATTTATCCATTCGTTGAACGGACTATTTTTCCCCATTTCCTACAAAAAGAGAGGTTGTAAGTTGTCTGGTAGGATCAATTACGCAAAATTATCAACTCATTGATATCAATAGAATAATGTACACTCCAATTAATTGCTTGTGTACAGCTCAACTCTCAATATGAAATTTTAGATTGTCTTGTATTAATTTATATTTTTGTGGCATGTGTTGATTTAGAGCTGATTTTGTATTGTTCGTAGCGGTTAGTTTCTAAAATATTTTTTTATTTAAAAATATATTAAAATAATATTTTTATAAAAAATCTTATTTTTAACATTAATATATTAAAACAATCTAAAAATACCAAAAATTAATTTTAAATAAACAAATTTAAAATTTTAGCAAACACATAACTATCTATGTTGTCAAACATATTCTTAGTATTTTAAACCAGCATCTAGAAGTGTGTATTTTTAAAAATATACGAAGTTATATAAATTTTTTTTCTTGAAATCTATTTTTAATTTAGATTAGTTTATAAAATGAATTGAAAATATCATTAATTATTGAATAAAGAAATTATTTATTTAAATCGTGTAAATATTAAAATTACAATTTAAAAGTATTTATGCTAAACTCAATTAAAATGGAATGTCAATTATTTTTTGTTCAATTGCTCACTCCCGATCCTTAAAACTGAATGTGATGTCATCTATCGTAAACTAGTACAACTTAAATCTAAGAATTGATTTTTTTTTTAAATTGACACAGTTTTAAGAAAGTTTTAGGGGAATAATATAATTTAGAGAATCTATAAGAAAATAATACAGTTTAACAAAAATATTATTCAGAATTATGTTTTTATATTATAATTGTTATTTGAATCATAATTTTAATAACAACTGCAATTCATAATCACAAGTTTATTATAACCATGATTTAGAATAGCAGTTACGTAATACAACCGTAATTTAAAATTGCTCTTATGATGAGTATATAATTCCCCACATGTTCTCCATGACTGTTGCTTCCAGAGAAAAAAACCTAAGAACCACAAAACCCTCGCACAAACCAGTCTTTAATTTTCTATCAAAACACCATAATCATCTTCCTCTTATCTTCACGAGTATTTTTACTGTTTTTTTTCTTTTTTTGCAAGCAACCAGTCTAAATAGCCTCCCCACCCTCTAAACATCAAAAAATCAAGGTATAATAGTTGCATTGTTTTTTAGTTTTAGAAGTTTCATTATCGAATTGATAAATTTTAAGATTTGGTTTATAATTATTTATGTTATATTTGATAATTAGATATTTCATTGAAGTTGAGATAGATCTTGAATGTCGCAATTATGGTTTTTTTTTTTATATATATATATAGAATAAGATAATATACCGAATCTTTACGTTCACTTGTAAAATAATAGATGCACGTACCTTACCATTAATCTGCTAACAAGGTTTTAATTAGCTTAATTACTATTGTCAGAATTGTTTATGCTGCCACAACTGCTTATGGGTATGTGTCAAATTAAGGAATATTATATGACAACTTTAATTAATAGTGAAAAAAAAAACAGCTTTCAAATCACGAAAGAAATGGTAGGACGAATGTTATTAATGTATGCAATTAATATAATGCATGCTATTAATTATAAATAAAAACCAAGTATATGTTTTATATATTAAAATAATCAAACACCTTACATGAGAGAGCTTATTATATTTTGCATGATTTTTCATTCTTTTTTAATCAGTACTCCAACTTTTTCGTATATGTTTCATCATTGTTACAAAATAAAACATGAAAAAAACATCTTTAAGGCATAATTCAGATTGTGAAAAATAAATTTAACAATATTATCTATGTCATGCATCGAAATAACAATAAATAAATAAATAAATAAATAAATAAAAGCACCTTAATTGAATTATTTTGATGATGTAATTGAAAGAATGGTGAATTATAAGGCATCTAATATTTAAAAGAATCTATTGAAAGAAAGTGAAGAAATATAATTTCAAATCTATAATTATCTTTGATAAAAAGTAAAACAATCAATCATAAAAAGATAATTTTATATTCAATAAGACGGTATTTTAGGAAATTTAAAAGAAAGGAAATCAAACGATGAACTTTTAAATTTTAATAGATCTCGTTAATTTTTTTTACCTTTTAAAACTGGGATTTTAAAAAAAATAGCAAAGTTTGATAAAAGTTTTTGGACAACAATACAAGTTGAAAAATTATTTAAAAAATACTACAATTTGAGTACAATCATGTTTCAGAATATATTTTTTATATACAACCAATTTTTGAAATAATGATCACGTCTAGAATATATTTTTCTACACTCCCTTTATTTGAAATAGAAATTGTTTAGTGAGCATTTTAAAATATCTTTCTTTTACAAATTAATTAACCTAAACACAAGTCAACCAAAAAATTTATGAAAATTTAATAGTTAAAAGATGGGATTGAAGATCTGACCAAGAAAGAAAGAGGAGATAAAGTGATCTGACAAAAAAGAAAAATGAGAGGAGAAAAAAAGAAAAGGAAGAATAGGTTATCGGAACTCTATTTTTGACACATCCGGTACCGTTACAAAGATCTTGGCGAGATGATTCTAACTACACTTTGAAATAACAACAAATGAGATCATAATTAATCCCGAACAAAAGCCCTAACAAATTATAACCATTATTAGTGGTCTTTCAATATGCGGTTAGAATCGTCTTGTCAAGATCTTTCTAACAGTATTGAGTGTATAAAAAATAAAACGTTTGTGTGTCCCTGGTGACCTATTTTTTATTGGCTATTGGATATTGAATCTCATTTCTCAGCTATTTTTCTTAGTTATTGAATATTTATAAAATTTTGGGTTTGTTTTTTTTATGTATGTTAATTAAATTAAGAGAGATATGGTTTTTGAAACAACTGTTATTGAAAATAACAATTGTGTTCAACAAATATTTTTAATAATGATTTTATTTAAATGATATTCTCAATAATTGTATTCAAATATGTAATTTTCCTAATACTTTTCTAACATGTTTTTTTACCGAAACTTTTAAGAAACCATGTTAGAATTCTAAAACTCCCATAATAATATATTTAAAACCCCATGATCTCTATGAGAGCTTGGATGACGTCCCCCAAAATTGGAATTATTTTTGAAGTTTTTCCTCAAATTGTATTGAAATATGTAAAGGATTTGCTTTCGGCACCTAGAAATA